>TARA_R110001592_G_scaffold68273_1_pt1 | contig 22545 bp, 18 predicted proteins | sample TARA_R110001592 | Tara Oceans TARA_R110001592 (sample SAMEA4398387) | marine metagenome | biome: Polar Biome; feature: [SRF] surface water layer (ENVO:00010504); material: water (ENVO:00002006), including particulate matter (ENVO:01000060) such as... | depth 5 m | reverse complement strand
GCAATTTCCCGGGACGTATGCTTGAGCCCGAACTGACGAATCTGGTCTGGAGTCGGCCCGCAGAAGGCAATACCGCAGGCTTCGCACTGCTCGGCAAACTGAGCGTTCTCGGACAGAAAGCCGTAACCGGGGATGATGGCCTGTGCACCGCACTCCTTGGCCGCAGCCAGAATCCGGTCGGCCTGAAGATAGCTTTCAGTGGCGCTGTTGCCGCCCAGACAGATTGCCTGATCACAGGCGTGCACATGGGCACTGTTACGGTCGGCGTCGGAGTACACAGCAACCGAGCGGATGCCCATGGTCTTCAGGGTGCGGGCGATGCGTACAGCGATCTCCCCGCGGTTGGCTATCAATACAGTGGTCAGCATGTGACAAATCCCTTTGATATGTTCAGCGTGAGGCGATGAAAGCGCGCCAGCCGCCCAGATGCGTGATATCGGTAGCGCCATCCACGGCAGCGCCTTCGCAGATGAAACCCTTGACCTCACGGCCATCCTCCAGTGTCAGCGTGCCGATACCCAGGGGCGCTGGCACCAGAGCCACAAAACTGCCAAACCGATCGACTGGCACATCCCACAGCTCCACTGCGATGCTGGCCCCCTCGCTGGCGCGTATCAGACCCGGTTTTGGCGGGGTCGTATTCGGCAGCGCGTATAGGCGGTAGTTGCCGGCGGTAAAGGTGCTCTCGACAAAGCGCGCGTGGCGTTCGATCAGCTGGGTGTTCAGCGGCATGCCGCTCAGGTGAGCACCGACCACCGCGAGTCGGACATGCCCGGCGGGTGCCTGTGTGGATGGTGCCGCAACGGGCAACGTGCGACCGGTAGCGCCAGCCCTCCAGGGCGCGAAGGATTCCCAGCGGCGACCAAACTCCGCCAGCGCGGCATCCTGCCAGGCGGCACCGATTACCGTGATACCAAACGGCAAGCCGTCACCGCGCAGCCCGGCTGGGAGTGCCAGTGCCGAGCAGTCTGCGAGATTGACGAAGTTGGTCCAGGTGCCGAGCTGGCTGTTGACGCCGACCGGATCGGTTTCTACCTGCTCGAGCATGGGTAGGCGAGGCGTGGTCGGTACCAACAGGGCATCCACCGAGCTCATCAGCGTTTGAATGGTGCGTGCCAGATCGGCACGGCGGTACTCGGCAAGGTAGGTATCGGTGGCACTGAAGTTCTGCGCCTGGGCCAGTATGCCGCGCACAACTGGATTCATCTTGTCGCCATGGGCATCCATGAATCCGGCCACTGCGGCGTAGCGCTCGGCAACCCAGGGTCCGCCGTAGAGCAGCTCGGCCAGTTGTTGCATCGGGCTGAAGTCCAGCTCAACCAGTTCGGCGCCCATCTCCCGTAGCTGCTCCAGGCTGGCCAGCCAGGCCGCTTCATACAGCGTGTCACCAAACCACTGTGGCGCCGCCGGAATGCCCAGGCGCGGCGCTGCCGGGAGCATGACGGTTGAGGGGGGCGGGGTGCGTGAATAACCGTCTGAAGAGTCAAAACCCTCTAAAACAGCGGCCACCTGCTGGGCGTCATCGACGTTTAACGCGAAGATCGAAACACAATCCAGACTGCGGCAGGCCGGCACCACACCGGTGGTGCTGAAGCGGCCACGGGTGGGCTTGAGCCCGACCAGATTATTGAAGGCGGCTGGCACGCGGCCGGAGCCGGCCGTGTCGGTGCCCAGGCTGAACGGCACCAGTCCGCGGGCAACGCTGACCGCTGACCCTGAGCTGGAACCACCGGAGATATAGCGGTCATCAAAGCTGTTGGACACCGCGCCGTAGGGCGAGCGGGTGCCAACCAGGCCGGTGGCAAACTGATCTAGGTTGGTTTTGGCCAGCACTACGGCGCCAGCTGCACGCAATCGGGCGACGCAGGTAGAATCCTGAGTGGCGGTGAAGGCATAGGCGGGGCAGGCAGCGGTGGTTGGCAAGCCGGCAACGTCGATGTTGTCCTTGACCACAAAGGGAATGCCATACAAAGGCAGAGTGGCAGCATCGGTCAGCGCTTCAAGGGCGTCCAGTTGCGCGCTCAACTCGCTTGCCGACAGCACATGGATGAATGCGGTGTCTTCTGTATCAAGCTGAACATGCAGCTTTTCAATTGCCCCGCGGGGAGTCAGCTCGCCGCTCAGGTAGGCCGCATGCCACTCTTTGATTGTCCATCCGGATTGCTGGGCCATCGGGCCTCCTGCTTATCGTGAAAAATACCGTCTTGTATACAAGTGGGCATTCAACACGACAGAGCAGGTAACGTGCCAATCCCTGACAATGTTAGGTGACCAGTTTCAAAAGGGCATAAAAAACAATTAGCTACGAAATATTTCAACAAATGGGCATTGTTGTACTGGCCATAATAGGCGAACCATATTCACGGCAGCGCGGCACTAAAATAGTGCTGATGGTCCTGTTTTGGTGCGCCGATCACAGCACAATCAAGCATGTACAGCTGTCATGAGTCACCGGCAAGATAAACGAAATGACAGGTCCCTATTGACCAACGGATCGCTTGGTTTTAAGGTTCGCCCCGAACGTTGAGGCTGGCACGATCCATACGGCTCAAGTACTGACGACGAGACAGCAAGAGCGGCGGCAAATCCCCGTTCTTAGTGCTTTCGGCGCACGCCTTGGGAAGTAGGCGAACCAAAGTGGGGATACTGATCAGACGTTCGCACCCCCGGGTAGTGTCCTGACACGCCCCGAATCTGGACTACCCTCTAGAACAGTTACTTTGGAGCCAATACCATGTCTATTAAACTCGACGAATACTTTGACCGCGACACTTTTTGCCGCATCAAGGCTCGCGCCGATCAGCACGAAACCCCTTTTCTCGTGGTCGATCTGAAGACTATCGATCGCGCCTATGATGAGTTGGTTGAAGGTTTTCCGATTGCCAAGATTTATTACGCCGTCAAAGCCAACCCGTCAAATGAAGTGCTCAGCCTGCTTAAGGGAAAAGGCGCCAATTTCGACATCGCTTCCATCTATGAGCTGGATAAAGTCATGGCGCTGGGCGTAGAGCCAGAGCAGATCAGCTTTGGCAATACCATCAAGAAGTCCAAGCACATTCGGGCATTCTATGAGAAAGGTGTGCGCCTCTACGCCACGGATTCCGAGGCTGACCTGCGCAATATTGCCAAGGCCGCACCGGGCTCGAAAATCTATGTGCGTATCCTGACTGAAGGCTCAACTACGGCTGACTGGCCGTTGTCGCGCAAGTTCGGCTGTCAGACCGACATGGCCATGGATCTGCTGGTGCTGGCTCGCGAGCTGGGTCTTGACCCCTATGGCATTTCCTTCCACGTGGGTTCTCAGCAGCGCGACATCGGCGCCTGGGATGCAGCAATCGCCAAGGTCAAAGTGATTTTTGAGCGGTTGAAGGAAGAGGACGGCATCACCCTGAAGATGATCAACATGGGCGGTGGCTTCCCGGCCAACTACATCACCAAGACCAACACCCTGACAACCTATGCCGAAGAGATTACCCGCTTCCTACAGGAAGATTTTGGTGACGATCTGCCCGAGATCATTCTTGAGCCGGGCCGCTCTTTGATCGCCAACGCAGGGATTCTGGTCAGTGAGGTTGTACTGGTTTCACGCAAGTCACACACCGCGCTCGAACGCTGGATCTACACCGATGTAGGCAAGTTCTCCGGCTTGATCGAAACCATGGATGAGTCCATCAAGTTCCCGATCTATACGGAAAAGCAGGGCGAGCTGGAAGACGTGGTAATTGCCGGTCCAACGTGTGACAGCGCTGATATCATGTATGAAAGCTACAAATACGGCCTGCCACTGAACCTTGCCATCGGCGACCGCATGTACTGGCTGTCGACCGGTGCCTACACCACCAGCTACAGCGCCATCGAGTTCAACGGCTTCCCACCACTGGAAGCGTTTTACATCTGACGCCAAAAGCAGCTGCCAGTCCAAAAACCAAAAAGCCCGCACTGACTGCCAGTGCGGGCTCCAAATATCACGGCAGCACAACCAGGCTGCCGCACATCCAAGCTATCAGCTGAACTTCTGGATATTCGCCATCAGTTCGCGCAGTGCCTCGATGTTGTCCTTGGGATGCACAGCACCTTCAAAGTCGCACAGCTTCTCGAAGTTGGCAGCCACATCTTCCGGCGTAAAGCCCTCATCGGGGTTAAAGCCGATACCCAGCGAACGCTCCCAGCGCACCTTGCCCATCCAGCCGCCACCGACTTCAAACAAGCTGCCGGTTTCCTTGGCCTCTTCAGAACACAGATACGCTACCAGCGGGCTGACCAGTTCAGGCTTGAGCTTGTCAAAGGCACCCTCAGGGAACAAACCTTCAGTCATACGCGTACCGCCGGTAGGGGCAATAGCGTTAACGAAGATGTTGTTCTTGCGGCCTTCAATCGCCAGGGTACGGGTCAGACCATACAGACCCAGCTTGGCCATGCCGTAGTTGGCCTGGCCGAAGTTGCCATAGATACCGGAAGTGGAAGCAGTAAAGATGATGCGACCAAAGTTGTTGTCCTTCATGAAGGGCCAGGCTGCATGGGTCACCTTATAGGCGCCTTCAACGTGAACCTTGTAGACCAGATCCCAATCAGCATCGGTCATCTTGGCGAAGCTCTTGTCACGCAGGATGCCGGCATTGTTGACGACCACATCCACACGACCAAAATTGTCCATCGCGCACTGGACGATCTTCTCGCCGTCGATCACGTTATCCGGGTTGGCTACCGCAGTACCGCCAGCCGCCTTGATCTCTTCAACCACTTTCAGCGCCGCATCGCTGTTGGCGCCTTCGCCCTGAGTGCTGCCACCCAGATCGTTGACGACAACTTTAGCGCCATGCTTGGCGAACAAAAGGGCGTGGGCACGACCAATGCCGCCGCCGGCACCGGTAACAATAACGACCTTGTCGTCAAAACGAATATCGCTCATGAAATGCTCCTATCTATCTGGGCAGGGAAAAAAGGTCTGCCAGTGTTAAACACTTGTTTCAATTCGGCAAGGGGCACGCGCACCCTGAATAGCCCAGCATAAACCTGAGCTGACCTCCCGAAGCGTCTTAACCCGACGGCTTTAGCGCAATAGGCCCAGGCTTTTGGGCTGTAAATGGCCTTGGACAACCCACCACGCAGTAGATTACTCTCGAACCAAGCAAAGGATTGCACGACTCACCCCGGCTCTCAGGCACGGACAGACTGCCTTCCTAGCCCATCACCGCCAGTGCTTCATTCCATTTGTTCGTGAAGCGGACAGGGCGGTAGCGTGGTTGCAGAAAAGCATTCATGACCAGTGGCCGAAGGTTGATTATTCACTGATCCCGTTTGATGGTTGTGTATGGCGTAGTAATGATTTTACGAAATAGGGAAGCCAAGCGAATACGTGGAGCAAAGAGGCTGTTTATCCAAGCCTCTGTTTAGAAATGAAAAAAGTTTCGCAGTCAAAAATTGCTTCCCGGAGTTATACCGAAACCACCGTTATGCATTAATACCGCGTGCGGTCTAATCACTGCCTGAATTCAACCCATAAGTGCAACGCTCACCCCCGCATACACTTCGTACGGTGTCTTCCATCCCAAGCGTTTGCGTGGGCGTAAGTTGATCGTTGTTGCGATCTTGCCGATCGACTCCGCGGTCATCTTGCTGAAGTCGCTTCCCTTGGGGAAGTACTGGCGCAACAGACCATTAGTGTTCTCGTTGGTGCCGCGCTGCCAGGACGCATAAGGATCAGTAAAGTAAACGCTGCAGCCGCTTTTCAGGGCGATCCGTTCGTGACCAGCAAACTCTTTGCCGTTGTCCAGCGTAAGCGTATGCACCTGATGTCCTTTCAGCTGAAGATTAATGGCCCGGGTCACCTGGCGACGCGTTCTACGCTTGACCGGATAGGCACTGAGATAGCCACTCTTCCGATCTACCAACGTGACCAGATTGCCGCCCTTGCCATGCACCGTGTCGCCTTCCCAGTCGCCGATTCGCTCACGGGTTGCAGCCTCTGAAGGACGCTCATTGATGGATACCCGGTTTCGAAGCTGACCCCGCCTGTCATGGCTTCCGTAGCGTTTTCGGTACAGTCTACGGCGCTGTCACAAATGCAGGTAGAGCTCCCCTCCGCGACTTTTGTCGGTATCAATAAAGCGGTATATCCATTCATGGCTGACCACATGGCCGGAGCCCTCAAGCCGAAGGCGGTTGGCTATTTGCTCCGGGCTGAACTTCATCTCCAGCCAGGTCGGCAAAAGTAATGCTAGCAACGCTCTGGGCTTACAGTACTTGCGTGCACTGGTGCGTCTTTCATCGCATTTGTCGGCAGCTTGCACGGCCTTGTAAAGGCCTCCAGAGCTGTTGCGTCTGACCTCTCGACTGACCGTCGATGTATGGACGCCAATCTGTTGGGCAATGCCCGACAGGGCCATGCCAGAAGCCAATCCGGCCTCAATCTGGTAACGTTGGCTCTGAGTCAGCTGCCGGTAATGTGCATTCATATGCGCTTGAATCCTTCGGTGTGAGAGCCTGGATTGTACCGGTAGCTGGCTCTCTGCCTATCGTTTCAAGCGTTGCACTTATTCTATGAATTCAGGGGCTGTAAAAAATTATATGCATAGTATTGAGCCCGAAAAGCTAGCTGAAAAGAGTAAACAACCTAACTTTATCGGCGGGTTTGCTTCAGCTTGCCAAGATCACCATCATTATAAAAATAGCATTCGTGCACAGGTCTTATAAAAAAACACCGTGTTGGGAATTTTACTCGCTGAAAAAAACGCTCCTAAAATCCCCATATGCAAAGCGTTAGATACTGAAATATCATGTTTACATATTGGCTGCATAAATTATGAAAATTGCTTACTTTGGCTATAACTCCTTCTCATCATGCCTTGATCTACTAATTAGCCGCGGCCATGAGGTTGTCAGCATTTATACTGGAAAACTTAGCGTTCATACAGATCGAGTGATCAGGTATGCAAAGTTGAACCAGATACCCCTGTCCTTCGATAAGCCCGATCAAGACCAGATGGATGCGTTGGTTCGTGCTGGAGTAGACCTTTTTTTATCCGCTGAATATCCCTGGAGGGTTCCAATTCCGGATCAATTGATGTTTGCTATTAATGTTCACCCTACCATGTTGCCCGAGGGCCGAGGGCCTACACCATTGCCCTTGTTGATATTGGCTTACCCTCAGCATGCCGGGATCACGCTCCACAATATGACAAATAAACTTGATGAAGGTGAAGTTCTTCTTCAAAAAAAAATAGCGATAGATGAAAATGAATCCTTTGATACGCTATCAGCTAAGCTTTATATAGAAATTCCACTGCTTCTAGATGAACTATTGTCAAATCTTAATTACTATTATGAAAATTGCACGAAGCAGGAAAAAGGTACTTATTGGAAAAAACTCTCGAAACAAGATCAAACAATAAGCTGGAACAGGCCAACTTCAAAAGTGCTTCACCAGTTCAGAGCCTTTGGCAGTTTAGGTGTTTATTCGGAGATTAAAGGCCAAGGCTATTTGATATCCGCGGCTGAAGGCGTGATATGTCAGCATAACATTAAAGCGGGAGAGATTATCTCAATCGACGAGATTAGATTTGTAATTGCTACCTGTGATGGTCTGATCAGCATACCAAGAAGCTGCATAGTTAACAGTTTAATTTAACAAAACGATGCACTGGAAATATTGTTCCGCGGCGATTTTTCGAATTCAGCCTTTGGCCTCATTCTGTCGCAACATCGCCGCTTCACAAAATTCAAGTGATCTAGGCGTTAGAAACTGGAGCAGAAGGGTGACATTTTGAAGAAGCTAATCATTTACACACTGCTTGCATTCGTGGGTTGGAATTACTATCAAAAAAATATCGCGACAACACACGCAGATACTTCGCCAGGAACTGAGGCATTCCTAGCACCTGTAACAGCACTGCAGCAACCAGCATATAATTTTTCATGTGATGGCAGGCAACACTGCAGCCAGATGCGCTCAAGAGCAGAAGCTGAGTTCTTTGTCAGGAATTGTCCGAATACAAAAATGGATGGAGATAATGACGGTGTGCCTTGCGAACGCGACTCCAGATTTTAGAGTGCAGTCGTGCCACACGTTCCCGACTTTGACATTGCTTGGTTTGAGATGAGTCAGCTCTTACCTTTGCCCCTAAATAGGCTTATTCATCCTTGGCGGCGTATTTGTCTTTCATCAAATACGCATAGGCCGTATTAAACGCTACCTCTTGATAGATCTTGAGGTCAGTATCGGCATAGGTGATCTGTATCGGATTGCGCTTCAATGAGTCCTTGATATCGGTCGTAGACAGGATCACTACGTTCAGGTCAGTGATCAGCTCGATGGCCGCTTCCAGCTTGAACCCTACCGCTCCGCCAGCAAATTTGCCTTTCATTGGCCGCTGTCGGATGACCACGCGGTCTACCTGGTAATCCTGCATCAACTTGGCAAAGGTCTGCTGAAAATAGCGCAGTTCGCGGGTGCTATTGATATCCGTCAATGTCAGCCGCCGAGAGCGAAAATCAGGCAGCTCAAAAATTTCGTCTGTCAGCGATAACAAACATACATTCACATCATTACTGTTGATTTCAACGCCACACACTTTCATAGAGCACCCGTCTTGGCTAGATGCGCGCAGTGTAGCGCAAAATATTGCGGCTAATCTGGGTATCGCTGCCAAAGTGCTCCGCTACCAGCTCGAGCTAAAGCTGGGTGATAGTCGTAAAATCATCGTTGGGAACTGGTAGGAGTTCTTCGATGTCTCATCTGTCCGATGGAGGAGTCTCTTATGTGGATGCGTGCCACCTGTTTTCTCGAATTTAATAGCCTCGTCGCGACGCCGTTCATATTCATGTTGCGTCCACGTAGCGGTTGGCAACAGTGGATAGGTTGTGAGCAGTACCTGTTGAGCTCTGGTGTGTCGGCGGTAGAGTTTACCGATCCATTTGGCAATTTATGTCAGCGTTTGATGGCTCCGGCCGGGCGTTTCTCCATCAGCACGTCGTTTGATGTAGACATCGCTGAGGCCTCTGATATTGCGCCCGGGGCTCCTTTTGTCGAAGTGCAGGAGTTGCCAGTCGAAACTCTGCCATTTTTGCTCCCTAGTCGATTTTGTGAATCTGACCGCTGTACTCAACTAGCGTCCTCTATCGTGGCAGGACGACTTGCCGGGTATGATCAATGCAGCGCGATCACAGAGTACATTCGGCAAACCATCGAATATACGCCAGGTGCTGGGCAGCTGAGTGTGAGTGCTTGTGAGGTCAACCAGCAATCACAGGCGGTCTGTCGAGACATGGCGCATTTGGGCATTGCCTGTTGTCGTGCGCTCTCCATCCCGGCGCGTATGGTCGTTGGGTATCTCGAAAATCTGCAACCGATGGACATGCATGCCTGGTTTGAAGCTTACGTTGGCGGGCGTTGGTACACCTTTGATCCGACGCAGAGCGATATGTTGGGCGGCCGTATAGCTGTTGCCTACGGTCGCGACGCGGCTGACGTGGCTATCTATACACAGTTTGGTGATCTGGTCGAGTTACTCCAACTGAATGTCACCATGGCGCCTATCAATGCACCGACCTGCTAACCATGCTTTATGCCGCGCAGGGCGTGCACTGCTTCATACCAAGGCGCTGGTATTTCCAATCTGAGAATATAGGGCATGACTTCTTCATGTTGGCGGTGAGCCCGGTATAAGCTGTAGTGAATATCTCCCGTCATCATCAGGACCACGCTATGTCGAATAATATCGGACTCACAGAGCGAGTAGAGGAAATCAGGCAGATGCCGCCCGTTGAAGCGGCGGAGTCGCTGGCAAGACTGACGCCTGATGAGATTCAGTTTGTTCTTTCGCGCCTGCCCCATGATCAAGCTATGGATGTTGCGTCGCATCTGGCGGATTCAGTGGGGTCGGAGGATCGTGCGACCAAAGCGGTGCTGTCCGGGGTTGAAGAGACCATTGGGGAGCTGATGACGCCGGCTACGGCTATTTTGCCCGCAACCTTCACCGTGGCCGAAGCCTTGGCTTTTCTGGTCAAAAGCTCTGATCTGTCTGAAATCAGCTACATCTTTGCTACCGAGTCTGATCGTTTAGTGGGCGTGGTGGGCATGCGTGATCTGATTCTTGCCAAGCCGTCTGAGCCGTTGGCGGATATCATGATTCAAAATCCCTTTGCCTTTGGCGTTGATACATCCATTCAGGAAGCGGTGGGCGAAGTACTTTATCGCCACTACCCCCTGTACCCGGTGGTCGATGATGCCCATCAGGTGGTAGGTGTTGTGCATGGCTGGAAGCTGTATGAGCGCATCGCGTCGGAGCTCAGTGGGCAAGCCGGTGCGCAATATGGTGTTGATAAGGAGGAGCAGGTCAGCACCTCGGTATTCGAGTCCTTCCGTATGCGGCATCCGTGGTTGCTGGTTAACCTGGTCACCGCTTTCGCTGCCGCCTTTGTAGTGGGCACGTTTGAAGACACCATTACCCAGATAGTCGCCCTGGCTGCTTTCCTGCCGGTGCTTGCCGGCCAAAGCGGCAATACCGGCTGTCAGGCCCTGGCTATTACACTCAGGGGCATGACGCTGGGCCAGCTGCGCGACTTTCCGGTTCGCAAGCTGTTACGCAAGGAAATTCTGTTGGGCGCGCTCAATGGGGCTGTTGTTGGTTTTATCGCGGGGGGCGCGATGTTTTTCTATGCCCGAATGACCGGGTCGGTTGAGCCTCTGCTCCTGGGGCTCGTGATCATGATCTCCATGATTGGCTCTTGCATAGGCAGTGGCCTCTTTGGCGTGCTGGTTCCGCTGACGCTAAAACGCTTCGGCGCCGATCCAGCGACCGCCAGCAGTATTTTTCTGACAACGTTCACCGACGTGCTTGGTATGGGGCTGATGCTTGCGCTGGCTACGACACTGGTGCTCTAGGTAATTGACCGGGGGCAAGCGGGGGCTTGAGGGGTACATAGATTTGACTTACTACATTATAAAGATCGCGCTGACGGCGGTTCTGGTTGTTCTGATTTCGGAGATTTCCAAACGCAGTTCCTTTATTGGGGCAGTGCTTGCCTCGGTGCCGCTGACGTCTGTTCTGGCGATGCTATGGCTGTACCTGGACACCGGGGACGTCGCCAAGGTGAGTGCGCTTGCAGGCAGCGTGTTCTGGCTGGTGTTGCCGTCACTGGCGTTATTTGTGGCGTTGCCGATTCTGTTGGCGCAGGGAGTCAACTTCTACCTGAGTCTGGCGGTATCCATGGGTATAACTGCTATCTGTTACTGGGCAATGGTCATTGTGCTGCGTTATTACGGTGTTGGGCTTTGACTAACGTACTGTCCGTTTAATTCAAGCTGCTTGTCTGCCCTGGTACCTTTATCTTCGATGAAACGCTAGAATGCCGGCCGCGCGCAGCCATATTGGTTGCGGCAATGGGTTCCCTAACCCCATTTCACCCCAAAAAGGACATCCCATGTCGTTGATCCCGGTATCGATCAACCGCCCTGTATTGGCCGGTCTGATCGCGTTTCACATTCTCATCATTATTGTCAGTAACTACCTGGTGCAGTTGCCTGTCACGTTGTTTGGCTGGCATACCACTTGGGGTGCGTTCAGCTTCCCGTTCATTTTTCTGGCCACCGATCTCACTGTTCGGCTCATGGGCAAGGTTGATGCTCGGCGGGTGATCGCGCGGGTCATGCTGCCGGCGCTGGTGGCATCCTATGGGGTATCGGTGCTGTTCAACGAGGCGCGCTTCGGTGGGCTGGCGGCGCTGGGCGAATTCAATCTGTTCGTTTTTCGTATCGCTGTGGCGAGCTTCCTGGCTTACGTGCTGGGCCAGCTGCTGGATGTGCAGGTGTTTGATCGCCTGCGGCAGATGCGCCAGTGGTGGATCGCGCCCGCTGCCTCAACCATCATTGGCAACCTGTTGGACACCTACCTGTTCTTTTCGGTGGCATTCTGGCGCAGCGACGATCCGTTCATGGCAGCCAATTGGGTCGAGATCGCCACAGTCGATTATGCGATCAAGCTGATTGTCAGCCTGGTGTTGTTTGTGCCTCTTTACGGGGTGCTGCTGAGCTGGATAGTGCGCAGGGTGCCAGCCTCACTGAACGGCACTCATGTCGTTAATTAACACTTTCGTTGCGCTATGCACCAATGCCTCGGCAATGTATTGATAGCCCTTCTCGCTAGGATGGTAACCGTCAGGGGCGAGTAGTGCTGGGTTGCTGATAGCCGGGTAGTTCAGGTGAGTGAAATCGCCTGGGTGTTGGTGGGCGAGGCTGGCATAGAGCCTGTCGAGCTGCCGTCCACGCCAGCCCATAACATGCCGCAGCGGTGTGGGCAGGGCGGTAAAAAGATGTATAGGGGGTACGCTGAGCAGCACCAGCGGCCCGCAGTAGCGTGGGGTAAGTAATTGACGTATGGCGATCAACTGTTCCCGGTAGCGGTATCTCGACGTCAGTCCTGTCGTGTCGTTTACCCCCATACTCAAGAGCACGACATCCGCTTGGGGTAATTCTGCCTTTGCCAGTTCGTCGATTAACGCACGCAACCGGATGCCGTTGATGCCGAAGGTATGCCAGGCAGTAGTCTGGCCGGTGCGCTGATGAATCTGCTTCGCCAACTGACTGGCCAGGCCCAAGTTGTGGGTAGCGACGCCGACACTGGCTGCTGTGGATTCACCAATAATCAGAATCCGTTTTGTCGGCATGCCTTCACCGTACTGACCGGATGAAGGGCCACTTCCCTCGGGCAGTCGAGGCGTTGTCTGTCGGGCTCGCTTGCCCTGGTAAAGCAATACAGGTAACAGCAGCGCGGTAGTCAGCCAGAAGGGAAGGTGCATCCGGACTCTCTTTCTTGGCCGGCTATCAGATCAGCTCGACTGCCACTGCGGTTGCTTCGCCGCCACCAATACACAGCGCAGCGACACCGCGCTTGCCACCGGTTTTCTGCAGTGCGTTGATTAGCGTGACGATGATGCGTGAGCCAGTGGAGCCGATAGGATGACCCTGGGCGCAGGCGCCGCCGAAGATGTTGACCTTGGCATGGTCCAGATTATGTTCGCGCATGGCGAGCATGGTAACCATGGCGAAGGCTTCGTTTATCTCGAACAGGTCTACGTCGTCCTTGCTCCAGCCTGTCTTGGCGAACAGGTTAGTCAGGGCGCCAACAGGGGCGGTGGTGAACTCGCTTGGGTCCTGGCTTTGTGTCGCATGACCTACAATGCGGGCCAGCGGCGTGATGCCGCGTCTGTCGGCTTCGGCAGCGGTCATCAGTACCAGCGCGCTGGCGCCGTCGGAGATGGAACTGGCATTAGCGGCGGTGATGGTGCCTCCCTTGCCGAATGCAGCGCGCAGGCCGGGAATCTTGTCGATATTGGCGTTGTGCGGCTGCTCATCATCCTTCACTACCGTTTCGCCGTTGCGGCTAGCTACAGTGACAGGGACGATTTCGCTATCCAGTGAGCCATTGTCGATGGCTTTCTTGGCGCGGGCCAGAGACTCGATCGCGTAGGCGTCCATTTCTTCACGGGTGATGCCGTACTTGTCTGCGGTTTCCTGTGCGAAGGAACCCATCAGTCGGCCTGTGCGGGCGTCTTCCAGGCCATCAATGAACATGTGGTCCTTGATTTCGCCATGGCCCATGCGCATGCCGCCGCGCGCTTTTTCCAATAAATAGGGGGCGTTGGACATGCTTTCCATGCCGCCAGCGACCATGATCGTGTTGCTGCCAGCCTTGAGCAGGTCGTGGGCCAGCATGACGGCCTTCATGCCGGATCCGCAGAGCTTGTTGATAGTGGTGCAGCCGGTTGAAGTGGGCAAGCCTGCATTCAGGCTGGCCTGACGTGCCGGGCCCTGTTTGAGGCCGGCGGGCAGTACACAGCCCATAATCACTTCTTCAACATCCGTTGGCTGGATGCCGGCGCGGCTAACTACATCGCGAATGGCCACTGCGCAGAGGTCCACGGCAGCTACGCGGGATAGGCTGCCCTGAAAGCCGCCCATGGGGGTGCGTGCGCCACTGGCGATGACGATGTGATTCTCGGACATGCTGTGCTCCTGGATAACAATAATGACTGACTTTGGTCGTCGGGCGACTGCCTGACCTGATTGCATGATTATACCTGCTAAGTATACTCGTGGAATAAGTGTGATCAGGTTCATACTTTGGAGTGATAGGTAGCCGGATATTTTCTTGGCTATAGTTCATGGCATGCTTGGCCAACGCCTGCAGCCCGACCAGACAAGCCCAACAAAACAGGTCATCACAATGCTCAATACCCGTATCCTCAAGCCGACGGAAGAGGCTCATGCCACGCCGTTGCTGATCAAGACTCTGCTGTTATCCGGCCAGCGCTATGAGCGCACGCAGGAAATTATCTATCGCGACATCAGTCGTTACGATTACGCCACTTTTAACCAGCGGATCTGCAGGCTGGCCAATGCACTGACCGATGCGGGCGTCAAAGCCGGTGATACGGTCGCGGTTATGGACTGGGACAGCCACCGTTATCTGGAATGCATGTTCGCTGTTCCGATGATTGGCGCCGTACTGCACACCATTAACATCCGCCTCTCGCCTGACCAGATTCTCTACACGATGAACCATGCCGAAGATATTTTCGTGCTGGTCAATAGCGAGTTTGTACCGATCTACAAGGCGATCGAAGACCAGCTTACAACCGTCAAAAAGACCATCCTGCTGACGGATGAGGCGGAAAAGACGGCCGAATTGCCCGGTCTGGCTGGCGAATACGAAGAGCTGCTGGCTGCCGCGAAGCCGACTTATGATTTCCCCGATTTTGATGAAAACTCCGTCGCGACGACCTTTTACACCACCGGTACGACCGGCAACCCCAAGGGCGTGTATTTCACCCACCGCCAGTTGGTGCTGCACACCATGACCTCCGTGGGGCTGATGGGCGGGTTGGACAGCGTACGTCTGTTTGGTAATCGCGACGTTTACATGCCGATTACACCGATGTTCCACGTGCATGCCTGGGGCATTCCGTACGCGGCAACTCTGCTGGGCACCAAGCAGGTATACCCTGGCCGCTATGAGCCGGAAATGCTTTGCAAGCTGATACGTGAAGAAAAAGTGACTTTCTCCCACTGCGTTCCAACCATCCTGCAAATGGTGCTTAACGCCGATGGCGCCAAGGACATGGACTTTGGTGGTATGAAGGTCATCATTGGTGGCAGCGCGTTGAACCGCAGCTTGTACGACGCCGCCAAGGCCAAAGGGATGATTCTGTCGGCCGCGTATGGCATGTCGGAAACCTGCCCATTGATTTCCAGTGGTTACATCAACCTGGAGCTGGAACAGGGCAGCGAAGATCAACGTGCTGCGCACCGAATCAAAGCGGGTATTCCGGTACCTCTGGTGGAAGCGCGCCTGATGAATCCCGAAGGGGGGTTTTTGTCCCACGACGGTAAAACTCAGGGCGAATTGGTATTGCGTGCGCCGTGGTTAACTCAGGGCTATTTCCGCGAGCCGGAAAAGAGCCAGGAGCTGTGGGCTCATGGTTGGATGCATACCGGTGACGTGGCAACAATCGATGACAGAGGCTTTATCGAGATTCGTGATCGCATCAAGGATGTGATCAAGACTGGCGGAGAATGGATTTCTTCCCTGGAATTGGAAGACCTGATCAGTCAATGCCCGGCCGTGAAGGAAGTAGCGGTAGTAGGTGTGCCTGATCCGCAATGGGATGAGCGGCCGTTCGCGCTGGTCGTGCCCCACGAAGGCAAAGAGATGAACGCGCGTATTGTGCGGGATCATCTCAAGGGTTACGCCGAAGAGGGTCGGATCAACAAGTGGGCGATCCCCAATCAGATTGCATGTGTTACCGAAATACCCAAAACCAGTGTTGGTAAGCTTGACAAGAAACTCATCCGCAGTGAGATTGTCAAATGGCAAGAGGCTGAAGCCCCCTTCCTGTCTACGCTTTGAGCGTATCGATGACCGTGGTGCGCCGGTAACACTGACGCGCCACGGCGTCTTGATCTTCAGGCGGACCTGGTTTCTCGATCGGTTCGCCGACCTGAAGGGTCGGTTTTATTGCCTTTAACCGACATGACCAGCAAAGCGCTATAACCGCAGAATCATACTTTGGATGGTCATCATGCCGCGCGCGCTGCTGTATATTGCGCGGCTGCTTAAGGCTGTCACCTGTCGCGCGCCGTTCTATCGGCTCAGCGATCCTGTACAGCATTGGCACCCTTCAACCGGCCGGGGTACTAAATCTGGCCACAGGCAAGGTAAAGCATATTATGAAACCTATATTCAAACACACCGCATTGGCGGCCTCATTGCTGGCATTCAGTACCGTCAGCATGGCTGCCGCGACGCCCGAGCAGGTTGCATCACTGGGCAATACCCTGACGCCGGTTGGGGCAGAAAAGGCAGGCAATGCCGCTGGTACCATTCCCGAGTGGACCGGTGGTTTGGCCACTGACGCCGCGCCGGTAGATGCCAATGGTTTTGCTTCCAACCCCTATGCCGATGACAAGCCGCTGTTTGTGATCACGGCAGAAAATGTCGAGCAGTACGCCGAAAATCTTGCGCCTGGCCAGATCGCCATGTTCAAGCGTTACCCCGAAACCTTCCGTATGCCGGTGTACGAAAGCCGCCGCAGCGTGGCTATGCCGGATAACGTATACGGCGCAGCGCGTGATAACGCCGCCAAGACCAAACTGGTTGCTGATGGCTATGGGCTGGAGGACTACCGGTTGGCTCTTGCCTTCCCAATTCCCTCCAATGGCTTGGAAGCAGTGTGGAACCATATCACCCGATTCCGTGGCGAGTCGCTGCATCGTGTGATCGTGCAGGCGACGCCGCAGACCAACGGTAGTTACACCGTCGTGCGCTTTAACGAGGATTACGTGCTGCCCCAGGGTCTGAGCGATTTCACACCGGGCACCATGGACAACATCCTCTATTACTTCAAACAGCAGGTAACCGATCCCAGCCGTCTGGCGGGTAACGTTCTGCTGGTCCACGAGACCATCAACCAGGTTGATACTCCGCGTATGGCGTGGATCTACAACGCCGGCCAGCGCCGCGTGCGTCGTGCTCCACAGGTATCCTACGACGGTCCAGGTACCGCTGCTGACGGCATGCGTACCTCTGATAACCTGGACATGTATAACGGTGCGCCCGATCGGTATAACTGGGATCTGAAGGGCAAGAAAGAAATGTATATTGCCTATAACAGCTACAACCTGGGTTCGCCTGAGCACGCTTATAGCGACATTATCAAGGCGGGTCACCTGAACCCCGATCTGACTCGTTATGAGCTGCACCGCGTCTGGGAAGTCGAGGCTACAGTCAAGCCGGACCAGCGTCATATCTATGCCAAGCGTCACATGTTCATTGACGAGGATTCCTGGCAGGCTGCCCACATCGATCATTACGATGGCCGAGGCACCATGTGGCGGGTCGCAGAGGCACACGCCCTGCATCGCTTCAAGGATCAGGTCCCAGGCTTCGCCGCTGAAACCCTGTATGACGTGCTTGCTGGTCGTTATCTGGTCATGGGTCTGAACAACGAAGAGGAGCGTGACTATAACTACCAGCACGCAGCCAGCTCTTCTGACTTCACCCCGGCTGCCCTGCGCCAGTCTGGCATTCGCTAACCAATACTCCGGACCGCAGCCCATGCTGCGGTCCGGTTCGTTACAAATCGACAAGATAACGCCCCTTCAATGCCGATAAACTGGTCGGCATGTCAGTTTTTTCTTCTTTTCCAGACAAGATGTTCAGACCGCCACTACCGGCGGATCATCTCCCACGACTCGACCTCGTTCGTCAGATAGAGAGCGCTGCTTCCTGCCGTCTGGTGCTTATCAGCGCGCCTGCGGGTTTTGGTAAAAGTACGCTGGCAGCTGAATACGCTGAACATCTGGCTCAGCGTCCATCCAAGCCCAGGCGTTCAGCATGGATTGCGCTCGAGCGGCGCGATGCAGATTCTGCGCAGCTGATGCGAAGTCTGATCGAAGGCTTGCGCGACCTGTTTCCCGGTGTAGGGGCGGCGGAGTTGGCGCTGCTATGTCAGGCACCTGCTGATCAACCCTTGTCGATAGAGCTCGTGCTGTCTGGCCTGATGGCGGATTTACATCGGCAGTGCACGCCGCAGCAGCCCGTACTGGTGATTATCGATGATTATCATCTGGTGCGTGGAAGTGCGAACGACAACCTCTGTGCATTGTTATTTGAGCAGTTGCCTGCGGGCTTTCAGATACTGCTTACCTGTCGGGGTCGGCCGAGCTGGTCGCTGGCGCGCATGCGTGTGAATAACCAACTGCTGGAGCTTGATGAACGCCATCTGCGTGTGGCGCGCGAGCCAGCGCAAGTTTTTCTCGAGCAGGCAGGCATAAAGATGTCTGACACCCAATGGCTGCGGCAGCGTATTGAGCGCAATGAGGGCTGGTTTGCTGGTCTGCGCATGCTGGCGCTGACCGCTCGCCAGCCGACTGCACCCTTGGTAACGAGAGAAGAGCGGCTTGTAGAGGCTTATCTGCTGGAGGAGGTGATTGAAGCCCAGCCTGTTCATGTTCAGGCCTTTGTGTCCCAGATTATCTGGTTCGACCACTTCACTGCTGAGTTGTGTGATCAGGTACGGGACGCGGACGATAGCCAGGCGATACTTGACTGGTTGCTGCAACATCAGGTGTTCGTTGTGCCATTGGACTCCCAGGGCACCTGGTATCGGTTTCACCATCTGTTCTCCGATGCGTTACGTCAGCGCGGGGCGACTAACGGGCAGGCTGCTCGCCATCGGATGCATTTGCGCGCCTGTGACTGGTTTCGCGAGCATGGCTTCATAGCCGATGCGGTAGAGCAGGCGATGGCTGCGGAGCGTCCGGATGAAGCTGCGGCGCTGGCCCAGCATCTGCCATTGAATCAACTGCTGGCTGAACAGCATGTCAGCACACTACTGCGCTGGAAGGCCGTATTACCCCGCGTATTGCAGGGCAGTTCCGCTCGTTTGGTGCTAGTTCATGGCTGGACCCTGGCCCTGGCCTGCCAGCTGGAGGACGCCCGGGTCATGCTGGGGCGTCTAGCGCACTTTTTGCCGCAACCTGATGCGGCTGGTCAGCGGTTGCTTCTGGGCCAGGCGCTGGCGCTGCAGAGTTTTATAGCCAGGGCTGGAGGGGATTTGCATGGGGCGAGTATCAGTGCACATCAAAGCTTGCAATGTCTGAAGCAGAGCGAGGTAGGTAGCCGATTGATGTCGATGTTGACGCTGGCCGACGTCGCGGTTTGCCAACAGGATACGGACGGCGCGCGACATTGGGCTCGGACGGCCCTTGAGCTGGCCCAGCGCAGCGGTAATGTCCTGTTCGAGGCGCAGGTTGTTTTGGTGCGTGCACGGTTACTGCAGGCGCGGGGAGAGATCGGTCGGGCCTCTCGGCTGTTGGCAGAGCAGCGCGAGGTGTTGGCTGCATTGAATTACCCGCAAGGCCTGGCCATCCGCGCCCGGTTGGCGATTTACCATGGGTATCTGATCGGTCAGTTGGGTGATCTGGATACCGCACGACACCGGGTGCGCGAAGGTATGGAAGAGGCCCGCGCCTGTCGGGATTTACACGTGTTGCCCGGTTACTGCCTGTTGGCGGGTATCGAGGCGCGCCGCCGCGATGGTTTCGGTCTGGCCTTTGAATTGTTGGCCGAAGCGGAGCGTCTGATGCATCAGTGGGACGTGCCGCCGGTGTACTACCTCGGCTGGGGCACCGTACTGAAAAGCGATCTGTGGATCAGCGCGGGGCGTTATGCTCTTGCCGAGCAATGGTTGCCACGGTTGCGTCAGACCTATTGTTTGGACAATCCGGCGGCACCGCCATCATTCTTTCACGTCTTACCGGTGGTGATTAACCGCGTTTATGCCCGCTTGCTCTGGAGTCAGGGTGAGCACGCTGAGGCGGAAGAACTGTTGTGGCAGGCTCTGAAAAAATTGCAACAACAGGGTGAGCGGCTGCAGGCACTGTCGGTAATGACGCAACTGGTACAGATGCTGTATCGCAGCCAGCGCTCAGCGCAAGCGCAGAGGTTATTGCTCGAAGCGATTGCCTGGGCTGCTGACGAGTCGATTATCGGTCCCTTTGTGCCATTGATGTCGCAGTTGCCAGGTTTGATGCGGCGCACCCTGATGCGTGCGCCTGCGACTGCGTTCAGGGATCAGTTGCGGGCGCGATTGCCGGAGGCTCCCGAAGCAGGCGTCTCGATGGTCGAGCCGCTAAGTAGTCGTGAACAAACGGTGCTGGAGTGCATTGCGCGCGGCCATTCCAACCAGCAGATCAGTGAGGCGCTGTTCATTTCCCTGCATACAGTGAAAAGTCATGCCCGACGCATCAATCACAAGCTCGGGGTAGCGCGCCGCACTCAGGCGGTGGCCCAGGGCAAGGTGCTTGGTCTGCTGCACTAGCGGCGTTCAGGGTTGCACCTGTGGTCATCAGACGTTATAAAATCAGCGCCCAACCCTACAAAGAGCGAGATCATGCCCAGCCTTAATCGTCAGATATTGATTGCCGCCTGTCTGGGTGTCCTGATTGGTTGGGGTCTAGGCCTGGTTCCAGCAGAGGATGGCCTGCGCACGGGTGTTCTCTATGCCAGTACGCTGGTGGGGAGCATTTTCATCGGCATGTTGAAAATGATTCTGGTGCCGCTGATTTTTACCTCCATCGTGGTTGGCGTTGCCAACCTACAGGCACATCACCAGATCAATCGGGTGTGGATTACCACGTTGGTATACTTCGTCATTACCCTGTCATTGGCGATGCTGGTGGCGCTTCTGGCGACGAATATCTTCAAGCCGGGCGCGGATCTGCCCATTACGCTGTTTGCCGATGCCATGGATGCCTTCGAAGCTCGGCAACTGACCATGTCGGAATTTTTCCTGCATTTCTTCGCTAATTTGTTCCAGAACCCCTTTGCCGCCTTTGCCAATGGCAGCATTCTTGCCATTGTGGTGTTCGCGTTGTTTGTCGGCATTGCGCTGGTTGCTGGAGGCGATCGCTATCAGGGCATATTGCGGCTGATGCAGGAGTTCCTCGAGCTACTGCTACACGTGATTGGCTGGATCATGCGTCTGGCGCCTCTGGGTATTCTGGCGCTGCTTATCAAGCTGGTAGCCGAGCAGGATGTTTCACTGCTGGTGACCATGCTTGGCTTCATTGTATTGGTGTTTGCCACTACGCTGTTTCACGGTATCGTCATACTCCCCGGCATTCTTTTTCTGGTTACCGGCAAGTCGCCGCTATGGTTCTGGCGCGGTTCTAGGGAAGCATTGATTACCGCTTTTGCCACCAGTTCCAGCGCTGCCACGCTGCCCATTTCGATGCGTTGCGCCGAGCACAATCTCAAGGTTCGCCGCAGTATTGCCGGATTTGTGTTGCCGTTGGGCGCCACCATGAATATGGATGGCACCGCCCTTTACGAGGCCGCGGCAGCTCTCTTTGTTGCTAATCTGGTCGGTATCGAATTGAGCTTTGCGCAGCAAATGGTGGTCTTCTTTACCGCGATGATCGCCTCGACCGGTGCTCCCGGTATCCCCAGTGCCGGGATGGTCACCATGGTCATGGTTCTCCAGGCCGTTGGCCTGCCCGCCGAAGCTATCGCCATCCTTCTGCCGATCGATAGGCTGTTGGACACCGTCCGCACCGCGGTGAATGTTGAGGGGGATATTGTCGGTAGCCTGGTGGTGGACAAACTGGTGCACCGAGGCGCTGAAGGCTGAATAAGCGGGAAATAATCTGCAGTGGAACTGTCTCTATATACTCTCCGGTCTGCAGATTGGCGTGCTAATCTGTTTACTCAAGTTTTCGCAAAAGGAATCAATACATGAAGAAGCAACTAATGATCGCTGCCAGTTTGAGTACATTGCTACTGGCTGGCTGTACCACTAATCCCTATACCGGTGAGCGCGAGACGGGCAAGTCCGCAATATACGGTTTGGGCGGCGCGGCGGCCGGCGCGATTATTGGCGCAGCTACCTCGGGCAGTGACGACAGGGGCAAGGGTGCTTTGATCGGCGCGACCGTAGGCGGCGCTGCTGGTGCGGGTTACGGTTTCTATGCTGACAAGCAGGAAGCGCGCCTGCGACAGGAGCTGCAGGGAAGCGGTGTGCAGGTAGTGCGTAACGGCGATAATCTGCAATTGGTCATGCCTGGCAACATCACGTTTGCTAGCGGCTCTTCAGATATTTCCAGCAGTTTCTATACGACGTTGAATTCACTGGTCAAGGTGTTCCAGGAGTTTGACAAGAACGGTGTCGAAATCGTCGGTCACACCGACAGCACGGGGAGTAACGATCTGAACATGCGTCTGTCACGTGACCGTGCGCAGAGTGTTGCATCCTATCTGGTTAATCAGGGCATCTCTGGTGCGCGCATCAGTGCCACAGGCGCGGGGCCAAGCCAGCCGATCGCAAGCAATAGTAGTGAGCAGGGGCGCGCGCAGAATCGCCGCGTCGAGATCAACCTGCGGCCGATGCAGCGGTAATCGACAGCTGATCGCCTGATAAAAAGCGCAGCCTCAGGGCTGCGCTTTTTTGTGGTGCGCCCGGCAGGGCGCACTCACTTGGAGGTGAAAG
>TARA_R110001592_G_scaffold72678_4_pt1 | contig 22546 bp, 17 predicted proteins | sample TARA_R110001592 | Tara Oceans TARA_R110001592 (sample SAMEA4398387) | marine metagenome | biome: Polar Biome; feature: [SRF] surface water layer (ENVO:00010504); material: water (ENVO:00002006), including particulate matter (ENVO:01000060) such as... | depth 5 m | reverse complement strand
AAAAAAAAAAAAAAAAAATGAAACCATGCAACTTTTATTACTAAAAAATCGGTATTTCATCGAAAAGTTAAAAAAGCATTACGGGTTTACCGTAAAAAAGGAAGTTTTAGAAACTAAAAAACAACCATGGAACGGAAAAGAATTTTCTGCAGAAATCACACTCCCGCCATTGGCCATTTCTGTATTTCAAATAAAAGCATGACAAATAATATGACATTTGCTTAGTTTTAAGGCTATTACTTTATATATTACACAATTAAGCTCCCTTTTTTTTATAAAAAATGCAGGCGCTTAGTTTATAAATTTTACTATTTTCGCGTTGTAATAAATTGTAATCTTTATGATTTTAAATACAGAATTAGAATACAAAGGAAACTTGTTTCCATCAAAAATAATATCATACAAAAAAAACCTAGATACGCTTTCTTTTACAACTGATAACAATATTATTTTAAATGTTACCGTAATTAGGGATAGTGTTTTAAGATTTAGATATACTACTAGAGGCACATTTGATAAAGATTTTTCTTATGGCATTACCAAATATGCCAGCAGAGGCTATAATTTACTAGAAGTTACAGAAGATGACACTAATTACATTATCACAACTTCAAAGCTAATTTGCCATATTAATAAAGCAGATACTCGCGCTTCAATTTATGATTCTAAAGACATGTCGCTTATTTGTGAGGATGAATTAGGGTTTCACTGGGAAGAAAGCTATGAATTTGGTGGAGACATCGTTAAAATGTCTAAAACATCTCATGCAAGTGAAGCGTATTATGGTTTAGGCGATAAGCCCGTTGATAATAATTTAAAAGGAAAGCGTTTTGAAAACTGGGTAACCGATTCTTATGCATTCGGAAAAGACACCGACCCTCTTTATAAAGCGATTCCCTTTTATACTGGTTTATTACAAAATAAAAAGGCTTATGGCATCTTTTTAGACAACTCATTTAGATCGTTTTTCGATTTTTGTCACGAACGAAGAAATATTACGAGTTTTTGGGCTCAAGGGGGCGAAATGAACTATTACTTTTTCTATGGCCCTGATATGTCTGAAGTAGTAACAAACTATACCGACTTAACGGGGAGACCACATGAAATGCCAGCGTTATGGACGTTGGGATATCATCAGTGTAAATGGAGTTACTATCCAGAGTCAAATGTAAAAGAAATTGCGGCAAAGTTTAGAAAACTAAAAATTCCTTGTGATGCCATTTATTTAGATATTGATTATATGGAAGGGTTTAGATGCTTCACTTGGAACGATGAATTCTTTCCAGACCCTAAAAGGATGGTTAAGGAATTGGATGATGAAGGCTTTAAAACCGTAGTCATTATCGATCCTGGTATCAAAATTGACAACGAATATGGTGTCTTTAAGGAAGGATTGGAAAAGGATTATTTCTGCAAACGGGCCGATGGCCCTTATATGAAAGGGAAAGTATGGCCAGGTGAATGTTATTTCCCGGATTTTACGAATCCTGAAGTTCGTGAATGGTGGTCCGACTTATTTAAGGAGCTTGTAGAAGATATTGGAGTGAAAGGTGTTTGGAATGATATGAATGAACCCGCTGTTATGGATGTGCCTGGTAAAACCTTTCCAAACGATGTAAGACATGATTATGATGGCAATCGTTGTAGCCATAGAAAAGCCCATAATATTTACGGTATGCAAATGTCCAGAGCCACTTACCAGGGTTTAAAAAAATTCTCGTATCCTAAAAGGCCTTTTGTAATCACTCGAGCGGCCTATTCAGGAACGCAACGTTATACCTCAACGTGGACGGGAGATAATGTGGCTACTTGGGAACATTTAACCATTGCCAACATCCAAGCACAACGCATGTGTATGTCTGGTTACTCATTTGTAGGGTCCGATATTGGTGGATTTGCAGAGCAACCAAATGGTGAGTTGTTTGCGCGATGGATTCAATTGGGTGTTTTTCATCCATTTTGTAGAACGCATTCCTCGGGCGATCATGGCGATCAAGAACCTTGGGCTTTTGGTAATAATATAACCGATGTTGTTAGAAAGTTTATAGAGTTAAGATATCAGTTATTGCCTTATTTATATACAGCCTTTTGGAGATATGCCAATGAAGGGATTCCTATTTTAAAATCATTGGTTTTATTTGATCAACACGACCCACATACACATTACAGAAACGACGAATTTGTTTTTGGTGAAAAAATATTGGTCTGTCCCATAAATGAGCCAAATGCTAAGGGTAGAAGAATGTATCTTCCCATTGGAAATTGGTATAATTACTGGACAGATGAAGTGGTTGAAGGCGGACAGGAATTATGGGTAGATGCCGATTTAGATTCCATGCCTATTTTTATTAAAGAAGGTGCCATTATTCCTAAATACCCGGTGCAGCAATATGTAGGGGAAAAAGAAATTGAAGAAGTCGTTCTGGATATTTACTTTAAAAGAGGAAAAGAGACCTCTCAGATATATGATGATGCCCATGATGGGTACGATTACATTAAAGGCCGATATAGTCTTAGAGACTTTACTTTAATAGGTAAAGAAAACGAACTCATTATTCAACAGTACAAATCTGGAAAATATACCGCTCCTTTTGAAAACTTCAAATTAAAATTACATGGTTTGCCTTTTAAAGTTTCTAAATTACAAATTGATAAAGAAGGTTTTATTTGTGAAGACTCAAATACTAACGGGGATACCACTTTGATAATTGATAAAGACTTTACTGAAATTCATATTATGTAACAACGCATAATAATAATTTTGTCATTCCGACAAAGGAGGAACCGCATTGATTTTCAATAGATTCTTCATTTCGCTTCACATTCTGAATGACAAAAATGGTATTATGAATGAATACGGACATTCAAATAATAATTTGTTTCTAAGTACATGACAAAAATCACTTTTGCGAAATAAGCTACTCGTGGTTTTCAGGATAACCAAGAACAAATTTTAATACGGAACTCATCTTGACTTTTTCTGTTTCCCAAAAAATGGTGCCATTTTATATGGATTCTTCTTCTGTTTCTTTATTTAACACTTCAACATCAAAGGGTTTTCCTAAATATACCAATTGAAAGCCGTTTTCAATAGTTTTAATATCCAAGTTGTTTGATGAAATAATATGCAGTTCTCCTTCGTTATCTTTAATAAAAACAGGTACAATATTACTGTCTTTTTTAGTTATCTTCATTAAACTTTTATAATGCGCTTCATCTTCTAGGTCAATTTCTTGTACTGAGGGATACCTCCTAACTAAATCACTTAAAGTAGCATAATCATCTGTTTGAGAAAACAAGCCGTCTTTTGGATTAATGTTAGCTCCATTCGTTTCTTCATAAGTAACCAAGCTAAAAGAGCCATTTTCCCCAAATTGTTTCCTAAACTTATTGATGGCATATTTATTTATATCGGTACTTGCTGTTAAAGCCATTAAATAACCTACATCATTTAACTCAATATTGTCCATTAATGTATCAGAATATATATTGGCATTTAGTGCATCCAATCCTAATTCTTTAGCTTTTGCTATATTGTTTGGGTTACTATCAATCAATACTACGTGCCTGCCATTAACTTTTAAATAATTACCTATAAGGCGCGGTAACCTAGATGCTCCAAGAATTAAAATTCCTTCCGATTTATTAAGAAAAACACCTATTAATTTAGCAAAAGGTCTTGCAGTAGTGGCGTTTAGTAAAACGGTTCCCAAAACAATCATAAATACCAAAGGTGTTATATATTCGGCATCAACAATACCTTTCCTTGCAAGGGTTAACCCAAATAATGATGCAATACCTGCTGCCACAATTCCCCTTGGACCTACCCAGCTAATAAAAAGCTTTTCGTTAAATTTTAGTGTTGACTTGTGCGTGCTAATAAACACACCTAAGGGACGTATTAAAAATACAACTAGGGCAAATAATATAACAGCATTCCAATTATATACCAACAATAATTCATCCATATTGATGTTTGCCGCCAGTAGAATGAATAAAATAGAAATCAATAAAACGCTTAGTGATTCTTTAAAATAAAGAAGTTCTTTTAAGTAAGGAGATTTAGAGTTTCCTAATACCATGCCCATAACCACCACGGCAAGCAACCCAGATTCATGAGCAAACACGTCGGACAAAACAAAAACACCTAAAACAGACGCCAAAGCAAACACGTTTAACAAATAATGTGGTATCAGCTTTCTGTTTATGGAAAAGTTTAATGCGTGAGCAAAAGTAAATCCGAAAGTAGAACCAAATAATACAATTTTGCCAAATTCTATTAATGCTGTCTTTGTAAACTCTCCGCCTCCTTCAACACTAATAAATTCAAAAACAAGTACGGCAACCAAAGCCCCAATTGGGTCTATTAAGATTCCTTCCCATTTTAAAACTGCCGACACATCCTTTTTTAAGGGGATATTTCTTAAAATCGGTGTAATTACTGTAGGGCCTGTAACAATTATCAAAGCTGAAAACAAAAAAGACATTTCCCAACTTAAATAGAATACGTAATGTGCCGAAATTGCTGCTCCAAAAAAAGTAACTAAAGAACCCAATGTGATTAGCTTCGTAATAATAGGGCCCACATTTTTAATCTCTCCTAACCTTAATGTTAAACCTCCTTCAAATAAAATAACACTAATAGCAAGGGACACAAAATAAAACAGGCTTTCTCCTGGAAAGAGACCTTCCTTTCCGTTCCAAATAGGTTGAATCCATTTTGTCCCGTCTGCCGACAAGTATTCGGAAGCAATAGGCCCTACGAATAAGCCAATAAGAATCAGCGGCAAAATGGCTGGTATTTTCAATTTCCAAGCCACCCATTGGGCCAATATTCCTAAAATAATAATTCCCGCTAATTCTAACATACTTTAAAATAGTTTTTAAACCACTAATTTAAAGAAAACAGGTTGTTTAATGTTTTTAAAAAATGGTATCTTTCAGTTTTTCTTTAAAAATAAAACGTTTTGTCTTTAAATCCCTTTAAAAGCATAGGTATTGGAGTAGCATTTTCGCCAAATTTAAAAGCGAACTTATTTGAAACTGCCCGACTATCCATTTTTTTTAACTCAAAATTATACTTAATTCATGTAGGGGAACCTTCTAAAGATAAAATTTCGATGCTTAAAATAATTCTTCAAGATTTTGAAAAAGACAATTTAAATTATGAAGTGGTCTTTAAATCGGGGCATCCGGTTGATGTTATTTTATCGACTTCCGAAGAAAAAAACATTGATTTGTTAATATTAGGCGCCGTACAACGTGAGCGTGTGGTAAAGTATTACGTTGGCTCAATCGCTCGAAAAATTACACGTCTTGCTAAATGTTCTATCCTGTTATTAATAAAACCATCCATTAAAAGAGTGCCTTGTCAACACATTGTTGTAAACGGTTTAAAAGACCCCAAAACAGAAAGTACGATAACTTTGGCATTTTATGTAGCAAAACAGCTTAATGCTCAAAAAATTACCATTGTAGAAGAAATTAATACTGATGAAGTTGCCGTTAAAGTTGATGACAACATTTCTCTTAGAAGGGCTACTATTATAAAAGAGCGTATTAAATTACGGGAAAACTCCAGAATAAAGGAAATTATATCACTTATTCCCGAAAAATACACTCAAGACATTACCATAAAATTACAGCCTATTTTTGGAAAAAAAGGGTATTCAATAGGGCATTATGCCCAAATCTCTCGTGCCGATTTATTAGTTATGAACGCTCCGACAAAATCCAGTTTTTGGGATAGATTATTCCCTCACGATATTGAGCACATTTTAACCGAATTACCAACCGATGTTCTAATTCTACAATGAGTTCAAAAAAAAATACCATAACATCCTTTTTAAAAAGCATCCCTAAAAACATCTTTTCTGGTTTTGTAGTCAGCCTTGTGGCATTACCGCTTGCTTTGGGATTGGCAATGGCTAGCGAAGCACCTCCAATAGCGGGAATTATTTCGGCTGTTGTTGGGGGTATTGTAGTGTCAATTTTAGGGGGGAGTTATGTTACCATTGTAGGCCCCGGTAATGGTTTGGTTGGGGTTCTTTTGGTCGCTATTTCTACATTGGGTTTAGAATCGGCCTATATGGCCATAGTGTTTTCAGGCCTGTTGCTATTACTTTTAGGCTTTTTTAGAATGGGTGCACTTGCCAATTTTTTTCCGTCTTCTGCAATTCAAGGAATGTTGGCAGCAATTGGCCTTATCATTTTAGGGAAACAATTTCACATCATGTTAGCCCACAAAATAATTAAAAATAATGCCTTTGATTACCTAGTAGAAATTCCTTATACAATTGGCCGTGCCTTGCACTACCAAGATAAAGGAATAATTTATGGGGCTTTTGCTGGAGTTCTAAGTTTTATGATTATGCTGCTGTATCCAAAAATTAGAAATAAATATTTGCAGCTTATCCCAGCACCTATGTGGATAGTCATCCTGTCCATTGGGATTAGTTATTATTTTGAATTCGTTTTAAATGAACCTCATCCTATTTCAGGTGACAATATGATATCTGGGATACCAACCATTCAAAATATTATTGCAGATGCTCAAAATCCTCATTTTTCTGGTATTTGGACCTTGTCTTTTTGGGGAAGCGTATTGGCACTCACCCTCATTTCTAGTATTGAATCGCTTTTAAGTATAAAAGCAGTTGATAAATTAGACCCGGAAAAAAGACGCTCCAACGTTAATAAAGATATTAAAGCTCTTGGGTTGGCAACGGTGGGCAGTGGTCTTTTAGGGGGACTAAATGTTGTAACTGTAATTGCGCGAAGCTCTGTGAATGTAAATCATGGAGCCAGCAATAGATCGTCAAACTTTTTTCATGCGTCGTTTTTAATTTTATTCATTGTTTTTTTTAGCACACAATTAACCAGAATACCATTGCCTGCAATCATGGCAATATTGGTTTACACGGGTTATAAACTAGCTTCACCAAAAATTGTTAGAAATATATTCTCAATTGGTAAAGAACAACTCATAATCTTTTTTATAACACTTATTGTAACTTTAAAAATAGGGCTTGTTACGGGTATCTTGGCAGGGGTTTTTGCAACTTTTATTATTCATGTTGTTATAAACAAAAGGATTGGTCTTTTTTTACGTAATGTTTTAAAGCCCAATGTTTTAATGTTTAGGGAATCCGACGGAAAAAACGATTATTATGTAAGCATTAAGCATTTTTGTAGCTTCTTAAATTATTATCGCCTTAAAAATCATTTAGATGCCGTTCCAGAAAATCAAGATGTGATCGTTGATTTTTCTATGTGTGAATTCGTCGATGATACCGTCATGGAAAACATAAATAATTACCAAGAATTATTTAAAAAACGTGGCGGTCATTTTGATGTGATTGGTTTAGACATGCACGATACCGAGTCTAAACATCCTTTCGCGTTAAGACGTTTATTGCCCGTTCCTAATATTATAAAAAAGAGTTTTACACGTCGACAAACCAGCCTTAAAAAATTGGCCTTGGATTACTTACTGGTTTATAACTCTAAAAAACTAAAAGAGGTTTCTTTTTTAAGAAACTTTTTGTTTTTCAACACAAAAAAAATTAATTATATATACAATGAATTAGCGCATAAGAAAAATGCTATAAAGTTATTTGATATAGAGTTTTCTGAGGGCGCTTTTTTAACAAAAGAAGACATTCGCACAACGATGCTTTATATGCCTGTTGATTATAAAATTCCTGAGTTTACTTTAGATAAGGATGGGTTATTGGAAAAAGTATATGCTCTGGCTGGTTTTAAAGATATTATTATTCAAAACCATGTCGATTTTTCCAAACGGTTTTATTTATTAGGTGATAATGAATTAGAAATTAAGTCCTTTTTTAGCGATGCTGTAACTCGTTTTTTTGAAAGCAATCCCTATTATCATGTCGAATCAAATGGTGAGGCTTTATTGATTTTTGGCAAAGAACGACTTGCAAGTTTAAAAGAAATAAAAGCATTATTTGAATTTGGTAAGCGTTTAAAGTTGGTTATCGCAAAAAATTAAAATTGCTTTTAATACTTTATCTTAATAATTTCTTAACTCCCACCGGTAAATGTAACAGTTTTATTAAATTTGCAATCTTATGAATTTATACCCCATTAATACCGGCAACTTTAAGCTTGATGGAGGTGCTATGTTTGGCGTGGTGCCCAAATCTATATGGCAAAAAACCAATCCTTCCGATGCCAATAATATGATAGATATTGCAGCGCGTTGTTTGCTTATTGAAGACGGCAACAAACTGATTTTAATTGATACTGGCATGGGTAATAAACAGTCTGAAAAGTTTTTTGGATACTATTATTTATGGGGCAATCACTCATTGGATACCTCTCTTAATAAATATGGGTTTCATCGTGATGATATTACAGATGTATTTATGACACATTTACATTTTGATCATTGCGGAGGAAGCATCCAGTGGAACACCAATAAAACAGGCTATGAGCCCGCATTTAAAAATGCATCTTTTTGGAGCAATACAGACCATTGGGCCTGGGCTACACAACCTAATAAACGCGAAAAAGCCTCTTTTTTAAGAGAAAATATTCTGCCCATGCAAGAGAGCGGTCAGCTAAAGTTTACAGAGCTTCCCAAAGATAATGTTCTTAAAGGTTCAGAACTTGATTTTGATATCTTTTTTGCTAATGGACACACCGACAAACAAATGATTCCAATGATTCAATATAAAGGTAAAACAATCTGTTTTATGGCAGATTTACTTCCAACCGCTGGGCATCTGCCCTTACCTTTTATAATGGGTTATGACACAAGACCATTACTAACCCTTGATGAAAAGGAAGTCTTTTTAAATATGGCGGCCGATAACCAGTATTTCCTGTTTTTAGAGCATGATGCGCATAACGAAATTATTACAGTACAACGCACCGAAAGAGGTGTACGGCTTAAAGATATTTATACAACGCCCGAAATCTTTAATTAATATTTTAACCCAAATGAAAACCCTTAGGATTTTTTTTAGTGCCACTTTCGTGGTGTCCTTATTTTTTAGTTGTGGAAGTTCCGCAATTATACTACCTCCAATTGAAACGATAGATAACACCCCAATAAAAACTGCGGATCTAACCGATACTGAAAAACACAATTGGGGACATTTGGATCTTATAAAAGACACCATTCCTGGAATGAGTGTCGATAAAGCATACAGTGATATTATAAAAGACAAAAAAGGAAAAACAGTTATTGTTGCAGTGATTGATACCGGTATTGACATCGACCATGAGGATTTAAAAGATGTTATCTGGATCAATACAGGTGAAATTGCAAATAATGGAAAAGACGATGATAAAAACGGCTATGTTGACGATGTATATGGGTGGAATTTTTTAGGTGATGGATATAATGAACAATTTGAATATGTGCGTCTATTGGCAAGCGGGGACTCTATAAACCCCGAATATAACAGAGCTGAAAAAGAATATACTGAGCAGCGACTAAAATACTCGACCCTACAGAAACAATATCTTGAAGATAAAACGACCCTTGAACAATATAAAAACAACTATGAGCAAAATAAAACCAACTACGAACAATTTTTACAGCAATTAATCTCTGCGGATGAGGCTATCTCCAAATATTTAAACAAAAAAGATTACACTAAAGAAAATGTTGAGGCAATAACAACAACGGAACAATATCTTCAACAATCTATTGCCATACTAAAATATACATACAGTATTGGTTTTGATACTGTTATGGCGTCCAAAAATGAAATCAATGAAGGGTTAAAACAGCTTAATGAAGGATTAGAGCAATTAAATAAAGACTTAAAGCAACTTAATGAAGGATTGGAACAATTTAACGACCGCTTAAATTATAATTTAAATAAAGATTTTAAAGGACGTGTTAATGGAGATAATCCAGATGATATGACAACTAAATATTATGGCAATAATAATGTAAAACCTTCAAAGAAAAGGGAAAGCCATGGCACTCACGTGGCTGGTATTATTGCCGCAACACGTAATAATGGAATAGGCATGAATGGAGTTGCAAACAATGTAAAAATTATGCCTGTACGTACTGTCCCAAATGGTGATGAATATGACAAAGATGTGGCTTTAGCCATTCGATATGCGGTTGATAATGGTGCAAAAATAATTAATGGAAGTTTTGGTAAATACTATGCAACTCATAGTGATTGGGTAAGAGATGCTATTGCTTATGCGGGTAAGCATGATGTTTTAATGGTTATTTCGGCGGGTAATGAGAGTGTTAATCTAGACAAAAAGGCATCATACCCTAACGACCAAGTAGATAATGGACCGGAAATATCCGATACGTATATGACCATTGGCGCATTAACCCCAAAATATGGGTCAGAAATGGTGGCTGGTTATTCTAACTACGGAAAATTCTCTGTGGATGTATTCTCACCTGGATCTGATATTTATTCTACAACACCTGAAAATGAGTATGATTCCAAAAGCGGAACTTCCATGGCAGCACCTGATGTTACTGGAGTCGCTGCTTTAATTCGTTCGTATTATCCTAAATTAACAGCGGCACAAGTAAAACAAGTTTTAATGAATTCTGGATTGCCTGTTAAAACAAATGTTATTGTGGGTGGAAATGCCGATGATATTAAGCCATTTATGGATTTATCAAAATCCGGGAAAATAGTAAATGCCTACAATGCTTTAATAATGGCATCTCAAATGGTAGCTAAATAAAAAATTAAAACTCCATCCCGTTCAATTTAAAAAAATAATGAAACACTTTTTAATATCATTCTTTTTCCTCGCGATTTCATCGTCAATTGGTGCTACAAACAACCTTATTAAATCACCCTCTAATCAGTATATATCAAACATAAAGGATTCAGGGTATTGGCAACAACATGTTGACTATACGATGACCATTGATATGGATGTAAAAACCTATCGGTATAAAGGCTCTCAAAAATTGGTGTATACAAATAACTCACCAGATGTGTTAAATCGTGTCTATTATCATTTATACTTTAACGCCTTTCAACCGGGTAGTGAAATGGATGTGCGCTCACGTACCATTGCAGATCCTGATAGAAGGGTTAAAGATCGAATCAGCAAATTGCAACCAAATGAAATTGGCTATATAAAAGTAAACTCTTTAACACAAAATGGAATAGCTTTAAACTATGAAACCGTTGGAACCATTTTAGAGGTTAATTTGGCTAAACCTATTCAGCCTGGTGAAAGCGTCACTTTTGATATGCTTTTTGATGGCCAAGTGCCTGTGCAAATACGTCGTTCTGGAAGAAATAATAAAGAAGGGGTTGCTTTGTCAATGGCACAATGGTACCCTAAAATGGCGGAATACGATTTTGAAGGCTGGCATGCAGACCCTTATATAGGTCGCGAATTTTTTGGTGTTTGGGGGGATTTTGATGTCACTATCAAGATTGATAAAAATTACGTAATAGGTGGTACAGGTTATTTGCAAAACCCAAATGAAATAGGTCATGGTTATGAAACTGGAAAGGTAAAAAGACCAAAAGACGATAAATTGACATGGCATTTCGTGGCGCCTAAGGTACACGATTTTACCTGGGCTGCAGACCCAGATTATATTCATGATACTTTGCAGATTCCCAATGGTCCGATGCTTCATTTTTTCTATAAGAGTACCATGACAAAAGAACAACAAAATAACTGGAAACTGCTTCAGCCTAAAACCGTCGAGTTTATGCAGTATTATAGTGAAAATATTGGTAAGTACCCCTATAAACAATACTCAGTTATTCAAGGTGGTGATGGTGGAATGGAATATGCGATGTGCACGCTTATTTTAGGTGAAGGTACAGCCGAAGGTATTGTAAAAGATGTTATTTCACATGAATTAGCACATACCTGGTTTCAGTTTTTATTGGCTAGCAACGAATCTGAACACCCATGGATGGATGAAGGATTTGCAACTTATATAGAATATAATGCCGTAAATACTATTTTCGAGCTAGAGAAAGCAAATCCTTTAGAAGAAGCCTATAACTCCTATATGTTTCTTGCAATATCAGGTATTGAACAACCTCAAACAACACAGGCAGACAGATATACTTTTAATAAAGCCTATAGTTTAGCGTCTTATTATAAAGGGGCGGTTTTTTTATCCCAATTGGGTTATATAATTGGAGAGGACAATCTTAAAAAAACCATTAAAAAATATTTTACAGATTTTTCTTTTAAACATCCTACACCAAACGACATAATTCGTACAGCTGAAAAAGTATCTGGTTTAGAATTAGGTTGGTATCTAACCGATTTTGCCCAAACTACAAATACCATTGATTATGGTGTTAAAACAGTAGAAGGTAATGTGGTAACTTTAGAACGTATTGGCTTAATGCCAATGCCAATTGATGTAACCGTAACGTATACTGATGATACTACAGAAAGTTTTTATATCCCCTTACAAATGATGCGTGGTGAGAAACAAACCTCCGCAACTATTATTCCAGACTGGGCGTGGGCATACCCAACTTACACCTTTGAAACTTCCAAACCTATAAGCGGTGTTCAAATAGATCCTAAAGGACTCATGGCGGACATAAATCTGGTAAATAATAGTTTTAAAAAGTACCTATAAATCCTTTTGAAAAAATGTATTTATAATCAATATCAAATCATAAATTGACATCGAACCCTTTTAAACTCCTTTTATACCAAAGTTGTTGATTATACATTGCCTTTTTTGATACACGTTCCCTGCTATATAAAGTCACGTGAGTATGATTAATGTGTTGATTGCGATAGCCCAATAAATGAAATAGTGATTTAGCGAAAAACCGAACCACTTTTAAATTAACCAACAACACATCCTTTTGTTCCTTCTGCCTTGAAATACCTGGTAATAAAATAAGTAGGCTGTCAAAATGTAATTGTCTTAACAATTCTGATAACTTTAAAAAGAAAACAGGAATGGTTCTTATAATAAAAAAACCTTCCTTCCCTTTTGCCTGATATAATGGCATAAATAAACTGCCCGTTCGTTTTGCTTTAACCTGTTTACCATTACTAGTGGCTAAAAGAGTGTTTTTTAAAATAGGTTGAAAACTTTTAAAATCTGGTTGCATAACAAATGTTTCGAGACTATTAATTTTATATAAATAAACCACTTCAAAAAAACCAGCCAATGAATCGCCTTCAGTTTTTAGGTGATTATAATAATAAGCGCTGAGTTTATCACTAGGCAGTACCTGAGCATAAACAAGAGTAAGATAGATAAAAGCAATACTATTTGTAACAGCTTTCGGGTCGGTGTGTTGTCCAGATTCAAATCCCAGAGACACATAGCCCAATTGATTGATATAGCTTAACAGTGGGCCGTTTAAATACTCTTCAATACCCAACACCGTTGGAACCGGAAATAAGTTCGAAAATTTTCTGTTGATAAGCGCGTCATTGATTGTGATAAATGGATGCGTTTTGCTTGAGGTTGTGTGCAAATCAACAAAATAAAAAGGTTTATTATTTGTGTTTAATATTTGATTGAGGAGGCTAAAGAGTTCGAGCTGCTCTTTTTCTTCACTATTTAAAATAGTCTTTTGTTCCAATTGGGCAATTTGGGCCTTTGTCCAGAGCCGATTTAAATCCTCATCTATATACCTTTGGTTTGTTTTTAAAGCATTTAAATTTCCCGTAATGCCATAAAATGTCCCGTTAATATTGGCTGTTTTAAGTGTTTTAAGTGTTTTAAAAACATGTTCCAAAGCCTTCACGCCCGCCGTTTCATTGCCATGAATTCCTCCGAAAAACACAACCGTGGGTCCTGCACAATCTCCTTCCAATAAGCCAATAATTCTTTGGGGATTATCTAACATGTTTATTATAAGTCGTTGTTTGTAATGATCCCTACTAATTTATTTTGAGTAACTACCGGCAGGCAATTAATGGCGTGTTTTTTCATGAGTGCTCGTGCATCATCCAAAGCGCTTTCTTTCGATATGGTAATAATGTTTTTTTTCATAAAATTCTGCACACATTTGGTGCTTTCTTCAATTTCATTAATATGTTCCTTAATTTCTTTCCAGCTTAGCAAACCGATTAATTCTTTATTATTGTTTATAACGGGAACATGATGAATGTTTTTCCATTTCATAATATTAATTACCAACTCTAAACTATCTTTTTTATACACAGAAAAAAGATCCACACTCATTACATGTTGAACCTTTCGGCTAATATTAAAGGTGGTGGTGGCATTGGAATTTAAGATATTCCAAGATGATACCGGATAATCATTGGATTGTTTTAAAAATAAATTGGCTGTTAATACTTGACGGGCTTCATAACATTTTTTGTCTTTTAATAAATTACGGTAACTTTTTACCATCCAATCTGCCCCATTTTGAGTATTTACCCTGTTTTTAATGATGCCTAAATAATATTCAACGTCTTTTGGGTTAATACCAATACTATAAAGACCTCGGTAGGCAATAGGTAATAGCTCATCTTTTATAAAATCCTGACTAGATACAATGCTGTCCATCCATTTAAATTGCGTGGACATGCCATAACGCGCCGCCGCATAAAAGTTGTTTTTTACTTCTTTAAAATCCATTTTGTTATGAATATTATCATATTTTTTGGGTTTACCCATCATGACACCAACCCAAAACATCATATTCGCAATTTCGTCAGTTATTGAAGGTCCAGAAGGAATGTATCTGTTTTCAATGCGTAAATGAGGCTTTTTATTTAATACGCCATAACACAATCGATTCCACCTATATACCGTTCCGTTGTGCAAGGAAAGCGCTTTTAGCTTGGGTATTTCTCCTTTTTCAAGTATTTCCACACTATCATTTTCAAAGTCTGATGTAAGTAAGCTTCTAAACCGTGAAATGTTATCTTTAAAAATATCAGATATGCTTCCTGTTTCCCAATGGCTACCAAAACTTACCCGGGATTGCTTTTCGTTTAGTAAAAAAGAGTTGGCGCGTGTGTCGACACTCTGTGTAAACAGGGCAATTCTGGTTTCATTCCAAAGCTCCTTCCCAAAAAGCAATGGCGAATTAGCACAAATTGCTAAAATTGGTCCTGAAATGGCCTGGGCCCAATTATAGGTTTCAATAAAGCGATCTGGGTGAATTTGTAAATGCATTTGAAAACTGGTGTTACAGCCTTCAAGCATGACGGAATCATGTAATAAATTTAGCTCATCGGCCCCTTTAATATGAATATTAAAATCTTGTTTTCTTGACGCTTTAATGGCTTCATTTAAAATATAATACCGCTCAATAGGAGTCATATTGTTTATCGTTATATTCTTTAGCGATAGTGTTGGTAAAATACCTGTCAATATTATTTTAGACTCGTGCTTGTCGGCTGCGTTTTTAGCCTTATCAAGCAAATATTTTAACTCCTCGTGCATTCTTGAAAAACAATCCCATTTTAGCTCTATTGGGTCCATGTTTATTTCAAGATTATAGTTTCCTATTTCAGTAGTAAAATGATCATCTTTTATATCTTCTAAAATATTTAAAGCATTGTTGTTGGGTAAAAAATCATTGGCTACAATACAAAATTCCTGTTCTGCACCAATTCTTAAAGGCCCTTTTTCAATCATGTTTTTTTCTATCATCAGGTCTAAAGCTTCTAAATCTCTAGATAATTGATGAATGTAATGTGCTTTATCTCTTTTTTTTGTAAGCTTAATAACATTTAAATATCCCATTGTTAAACTCTTTACAATTAAACCAATATGTTAATTTACTACAAACCACAATTTTAAAAGATGATTTACATCATGCTTTGGTTTTTGAGGGTGTTATTATTACGAATTACTACATTTGTGTAACTTGCAAGTATTATGAAATTTACATTTTCAAATCACGAAAAACTTAAAAGCAAAACGCTTATTGAAAAATTGTTCACCGAAGGAGATTCTGTGAGCTCCTTCCCTTTGCGTTTAGTATATCTACCAACAACGTTTAATGACGATACCCTTTTTAAAACAGGCGTTTCAGTAAGCAAACGCAACTTTAAAAAAGCAGTAGATAGGAATCGAATTAAACGCCTGATGCGAGAATCTTTTCGACTGCATAAGTATGTGTATCTTAACAATATGCCAACGCCTTATGCGTTTATGATTTTGTATATTGGTAAAGACAAACCAACCTTAACCCAAATTGAAACCAAAATGGCGCAATTGTTTGATAAATTTTCAAGTAAGGTGTCCATCAAATAAAAATAAATACTGATGAAAAACATCTTAACAAAGAAAATCATCATTCCGTTGTTGGTACTAACTGTGTTTTTTACTGGAACGGCCTTTAGAAGTGATTTTTTTGAAATCGCTAAACAAATTGAAATCTTTACCGATCTATTTAAAGAGATCAACATGAATTATGTAGACGAAACCAATCCTGCCGACTTAATGGATACTGCCATAAAAAGTATGCTGAAAGATTTGGATCCTTACACCAATTTTATGAATGAACAGGATGTTGAAGCGGCTAGAATAAATAACACCGGTGATTACACTGGTATTGGAGCTAAAGTTAGAACCCTTAAAGATAAATTGGTAATCGTAGAGCCCTACAAAGATTATCCTGCCGACAAAGCAGGCCTAAAAGCAGGCGATGAAATTATTAAAGTGGGAAACACTATGGTGGAATCGTATAAAGATGATGCGGGCGATTTACTCAAAGGATCGCCAGGAACATCGGTAGATGTTACTTTTAAAAGACAGGGCAAAACCCAAATTGCAACTATTAATCGCGCTGAAGTTGCCATTAACGCAGTACCGTATTTTTCGATGATAAATGATAAAACCGGATATATTGTATTAAGTCAATTTAGCGAAAAGGCATCTTCACAAACTAATTATGCTGTACGCGATTTAAAGGCTCAGGGTGCCAAACGACTTATTTTAGATTTACGAGGTAACCCGGGCGGATTGGTAAATGAAGCTATAGACGTCGTGAATATATTTGTGCCCAAAGGACAGCTTGTAGTAACCACAAAATCAAAAGTAAAAAAATACAACCGTACCTATTATACCCAAAGAGATCCTATTGATACCAACATTCCTTTGGTTATTTTAATTGATGGCGGAAGTGCATCGGCTAGTGAAATTGTATCGGGGTCTTTACAGGATTTAGACCGTGCTGTTATTGTTGGTTCAAGAAGCTTTGGCAAAGGTTTGGTACAACGACCAAAATTATTAACCTATGGCACCCAAATAAAAATAACGATTTCAAGATACTATACGCCTTCGGGAAGATGTATTCAAGCTTTGGATTATTGGCACAAGAACGAAAAGGGTGAAGCTGTTAGGGTAAAACAGGAAAACTACAATGAGTACAAAACCAAAAACGGTAGAAAAGTGTTTGATGGTGGTGGTATTTTCCCAGATGAGGTTATGAGTGGTTCTAAAAACACCGCACTAACATCGGCCATTGTAAACGACTATCTTATTTTTGATTATGCCACCGACTTTTATTATAAACACAAAAATTATAATATTGATACGTTTAAGCTTACCGATAGTGACTTCACGAATTTTAAAAGCTTTTTAAAGGCGAATCAATTTTCATTTGAAACCAATACAGAAAAAGCCCTTAAATCCGTCCTTGAAGCGGCAAAAAAAGAAGCGTTTGATGACGATATAAAAAACAATTACAACACATTGGCTACAAATTTAAGTCAATCCAAAATAAAAGCTTTAGATGAAAACAAAGATTATTTATTGGATCTATTAACCGAAGAAATTGTTAAACGGTATGCCTACAGAGAAGGCTTGTATGACTATTTTAAAACCCACGACCCAGAAATAAGGAAGGCAACCAACATTCTTAGCAGCCCATCTGCCTACTTAGAATATTTAAGATAGCCCTTGTTTTTTCTAAATAATTAAAAATAGTATCTTTATAGATTCTTATATGCCTCTGTAATGAAAAAATTGTTTGTCCTAATACTACTTTCGTGTCAGTTGGGTTTTTCTCAAAAAGAACTTACCCATGAAGTTTATTTTGAAACGGATAAATATGACATCCTTATAACCGAAGAAAACCGCTTATTATTATTTATTTCCACCTTGGCCGATATGGACATTGAATCTATTTCTATATTTGGTTTTTGTGATGATATTGGCGCTTCAGATTATAACTTAATTCTCTCTCAAGAGCGCGCAAATGCTATAAAAGCTATTTTTGCGAATAACGAGATTAGTGAATCGTTAATTACTAACGTTGATGGGAAAGGTGAGATTTTGTTAAAAATAGTCAACGAAAAAGATATTCTAAAAATAAGAGGTTTAAATAGAAAAGTTGAAATTATAGTAAAACCAAAACCACCTAAAATTGAAGTTGTTCAGGAAGAGTCTCCAATAAAAAAGAAAGACGTTCCAGAAATTATTAAAGGCGAACTTAAGGTAGGAGATAAAATAGTTTTTGAAAACATTTTGTTTAAAACCGGGTATAGCACCGTCGTGCCAGAATCTAAAAAAACGCTTGAAAGTATCGCAAAATCCTTAGTAGAACGAAACGATATTTATTTTACAATACAAGGGCATGTGTGCTGCACACAATACAGCAGAGACGCGGTAGATAGAAAAACAAAACAAAGAAACCTCTCTGTGGCAAGAGCCAAATATGTATATGACTACTTTGTAAAAAAAGGCGTCAATAAAAAGCGAATGAAATATGCGGGTCTTAGGCGCTTGTTTCCTTTAGGCGGCGATCCAAAATTAGATAGGCGTGTAGAGATATTAATTACCTATGTAAAAAATTGATCCATTGGTTTTTAACCAACCTAAAAACTCTTTAATTTGAACATCAAAGTGATCTTATGTGTTTTTTGTTTCTTTATTATTAGCCATAAAGACTACTCTCAAAACACATTTGTACCCGACGATAACTTTGAACAGGCTTTAATTGATTTGGGCTATGATTCTGGCGCTTTAAATGATTTGGTTCCTACGGCTAATATTAACACCATTACCAATTTAGATGTTAATACAAAAAATATTCTCGATCTTACGGGAATTGAAGACTTTTTAGGCTTACAAACGTTAAATTGCCAAAACAATCAACTCACTTCGTTAGATGTTAGTAAAAATATAGGGCTAACCCAGTTGTTTTGTGGCAACAACAACTTATCTGGTATTGATGTTTCCATGTTGCTTGATTTACAAATATTTTGGTGTCAAAACAACCAGTTATCCAATATAAATATCACAACAAACACGAAGTTAATTTCTTTGGTTTGTGGTGCTAACCAGCTCACTTCTTTAGACGTTAGCAATAACAAGGTTCTAAATGTGTTATCGATAGAAAACAATCTAATTAACACTATTGATGTTGCTAACAACAGTACGTTGAATTTTTTTAATTGTGCAAACAATCTGCTTACAAGTGTTGATGTAACAAACAATGGCAATCTGTCGCATTTTGATTGTAACACAAATCAAATCACTTCTTTAGATACTTCAAATAATACTATTTTAGATTTTTTAAATGTTGCGTTTAATGATTTAATACTTTTGGATTTATCTCAAAACCCCATTTTAACAACCATTAACTCTAGTAATAACAATTTGTGTGAATTAAATATTCGAAATGGTAATAACAATAACGTGTTGGCGTTTAATTTTACAAACAATCCTAATTTAAACTGTGTGGTGGTTGATAATCCGTCAGGTGATCATTCCACCTGGGCTCCTATAGCTTTTTCTAATTATGTGTCTTCTCAAACCGATTGTAGTGCTTTTGTAATTGTAGATAGTTTAAATGATGTTATTGTAACACGTTATACACTTCCTGCGCTTACTTATGGCAGTTATTATTCGGCTTCTGGAGGTAACGGGATCCCATTAAGCGCTGGTGATGTTATTACAACATCCCAGACTATTTATATTTATGCACAGACCGCTTGCAATAGTAATGAAAGTGAATTTAATGTGTTAATATCAAACAAGAGTTATTTCATCCCCAGGTTTTTTACACCGAACAATGATGGCAGTCATGATTATTGGAGCGTGGTAGATATAACTAATTCAATTAAAACTATTAGCATTTATAACCGTAACGGAAAACTCCTTAAATCGTTGCCACCAAACTCAATTGGGTGGAATGGAACCTTTAACGGAAAACCATTGGAGTCCAACGATTATTGGTACGTGATTATATTAAATTCTGGAGAACGACTTAACGGACATTTTACCCTAAAACGATAAGCTGTTTTATTGTTTTAACATAGGATAATGAGGGATTCCATCTTCAAGATATTGCTCGCCAACAACTACAAACCCAAGGTTGTTGTAAAAGGTTTTTAAATAACATTGTGCAGATATTTTTATGTTACTTTCTTTAAAATTATTTTCTATAAATGCGATAGAAGCTTTCATAATATCGTACCCATATCTGTGTTTTCGCTGATGTTGCGAAACAACTACCCTTCCAATACTCGATTCTTTAAAATAATCTCCCGGCTTGAAAATCCGGGTATAGGCTACTAAAACACCATCATTTTTTCCTAATACATGGAGGGCCTTTTGGTCCTTCCCGTCCATATCTTGGTAAACGCAATCTTGTTCAACAACAAACACTTCGCTACGGAGTTGTAAGATGCTATATAATTCTTGAAGCGTTAATTCTGAAAAGGTTTTTACTTGTATTTTTAACATTGGTAGTTATCGTTATTGCAAGACTATTAAAATCGACGTAATCTTTTAAAATGAAACTTATTTTATCTTTATTAATATTTATGAGATTTCCACGTCGTGCCTCCTCGGAATGACGTTTATTTAATCTTGAACAATCACTTCTTTAGTATCACACTTTCCAAATTCAGGCTGAATGTTTATATGGTTAATATCGTAATTATGATAAACCAAATCTTCAATATCATGAAGAATGGTATCGAATTGTGAGATTAAAATATCATTTTTAAAATCTATATGGGCCTCTAAGTGTATTTCGTTTTCATTTAATTGCCAAATATGTACGTGGTGCACGTTCTTTACACCTTCAATTTTTTGAATATCTTCCACTATTTCCTTGATCTGAATGGTCTCTGGTGTAAATAACATAAGAACCCTAAATGAATCCTTCAATAAATCAAATCCCATAAGGATTAAATAGAGCGCAATAGCTAATGTTAAGACGCTGTCCACCCAAAATAATTGATAATACTTCATTAATAACCCACCTATCAACACCGCAACGCTCGCCATCATATCGGTTAATAAATGAAGATAGGCACTTTTCATGTTCATGTTGAATTCGGAATCTTTTTTAAGTAATAGTACACTAAAGCCGTTACCTAAAATAGCCAATAACGACAACCAAATAACCAAATTAGATTCAATAACTTGTGGCTGTTGAAACCTAATAATTGCTTCTTTTATTAAAAGAATAGCAACAACGATTAACACAGCTGCATTTACAAAAGCCGCTAAGATTTCAGCCCGTTTATAACCAAATGTTTTTTGTAAAGAGGCTGCTTTTCCAGCTAATTTATTCGCAATATAACTTACTATTAAGGATATAACATCACTAAAATTATGCAACGCATCACTTAATAACGATAAACTCCCCGACAACAATCCGCCAATAACTTGAGCGATTGTTATAAGAATGTTTAAAAAAATAGATATAACAAGATTACGTCCTCTAAGATTAACATGCTCATGAGCATGCCCGTGTGTATGAGAGTGAGCATGCCCCATTTAACAAGAAGTGGGTATTTTATTAATGCGAGTTTGGTGACGACCTCCTTCAAAATTTGTTTCTAAAAACGTATCAACCATTTCAATAACTTGAGGCAAGGCGGTAAATCTTGCAGGAATGCTCAAAATATTTGCATTATTATGCTGTCTGGCAAGCGCTACTATTTCTTTATTCCAACACAAAGCAGAACGTACGCCTTGGTGTTTATTAGCCGTCATATTAGCACCATTGCCGCTTCCACAAATAATAATACCAAAGTCAACTTTTTTATCTTCTACATCTTTTGCAACGGGATGAATAAAATCAGGATAATCCACACTGCTTAATGTATCAGTTCCGTTATTAATAACAGTATAACCCTTTGATTCTAAATGTTTTGTAATAGCAAATTTATACTCTACCCCTGCGTGGTCGTTTCCTATTGAAATATTCATTTTTAGTCATTTAATTAAAGTTTAAAGGTACTAAAATTAAGTTTTAAATACATCGCTTTTATAATACAAAAAACCTTAATGAATATGTCGTCAAGGTTTAAAAAAGTTAACAATATCTCTTTAAGAGATTTATACATGGTCTCATTACCACAAGGAACATACAACGTAACCGATGATGTATTTACGCCATTAAAAACATTTGCATTTATTGGTAATGGTGTTATAATACCTATTTTCATGGTGTTTAATTGTGTACAATTCTCAAACGTATTATCCCCTATATAAGTAATTGATTCTGGTATACTTACAGTTGTTATTCCACTATTACTAAAGGAATTAATACCAAGAGTTGTTATTGAACTCATTTAAACTTTTTCCATTTGCTAAAAAATTGCCCTTTTTTACCCATTTTTTGTCTTTTTCTTCTTC
>TARA_R110001592_G_scaffold50620_1_pt1 | contig 22559 bp, 26 predicted proteins | sample TARA_R110001592 | Tara Oceans TARA_R110001592 (sample SAMEA4398387) | marine metagenome | biome: Polar Biome; feature: [SRF] surface water layer (ENVO:00010504); material: water (ENVO:00002006), including particulate matter (ENVO:01000060) such as... | depth 5 m | reverse complement strand
CCGCCACTACGGTCGCCCCTGCCTGCGCCAACACCGTCGCAAAATGGGCACCCAAACCACTGGACGCACCGGTCACTAAAGCGACTTGCCCAGACAAATCTAGGCTATTGAATATTGCTGTGTTCATATCTTTTGACTCTCTAACATTTACTCGCCCTTCTCAATCAAGGCCAAACCTAATTCGGCTAAGGGTGCAGCTAAACCACCGTAATCCAGCGCTTTTTGACTCGAGGCATTACCATCTAAGGCACGCTTGTATACGCCCTGCAAAATTGCGCTTAAGCGGAAAAACGCAAACGCCAAATAGAACACCCAATTATCAATACCTGAGATACCGCGGCGCTCGCAATATTGCTTCACGTAGGCTTGCTCGGTCGGAATACCCAAAGCACCACGATCTGTGCCACCCAAGCCAGGAATGGCCGCATCGCTGGGAATCCGCAGCTGCATACACTGGTAGGCCAAATCTGCATATGGATGTCCCAGGGTCGAAAGCTCCCAGTCCAACAATGCCAAGACATCACTGCCGTGGTGGGAGAACATCATATTGTCCAAGCGAAAATCGCCATGATTGATACATACCAAGCCATCGTCAGCAGGCAAATTATCATTCAGCCATACTATTAATTTTTCCATGGCGGGCAGTGTTTCAGTCTCGCTGGCGCGGTACTGCTTAGTCCAGCGACCGATCTGGCGCTCAAAATAATTACCGGGTTTGCCGTAATCGCTCAAGCCAACTTTGTCGACATCTACATTGTGTAGATCTGCTAGCACCTTATTCATCGCGTCGTAAATTGCACCACGCTCTACAGGCGTTTGCTCTGGCAGGGCCGCGTCCCAAAAGATGCGTCCATCAAGATAGTCCATCACATAAAACATTGAGCCGATAACGCTGCTGTCATCACATAAGACCCGCATTTTTGGCACAGGGACCTCGGTATTCGCCAAAGCCTGCATAACCCGAAATTCACGATCTACCGCATGAGCAGATTTCAGCAATTCACCTGGCGGCTTGCGTCGCAGCACATATTTGCCACTGGCGGCCGCAATCAAATAGGTGGGATTAGACTGCCCGCCAGCAAATTTCTCTGCGGTTAACGGGCCTTTAAAACCGTCGATATTGGCTTCGAGATACGCCGTTAACGTGGCTATATCTAGCTCAAATGCATCTGCCATAAGACCTCCTTAGCTAGCGTAACGATTAATAATTTGCTTACCCAACGCCATTTGATGCACTTGATCTGGACCGTCGGCCTGACGACACCAGCGCGCGTAGTTAAACGCTTCAGCCATAAAGTAATCTTCGGTCAAACCACCCGCGCCGTGCAATTGCATACAGCGGTCAATCACGTTTTGCACCAGCAGGGGCACGGTGGTTTTGGTCGCGGCAATCATATCGGTAGTCTGCATCGGGCCCTGCTCATCAATTTGTTTACAGGTTTTCAGCACTAATAAGCGCGCCATTTCAATTTCAGAGAAGCTGCGAGAAATCTCCTCTCGCACTGACTGATGTTTGCTCAGCGGCTTGCCAAAGGTGGTACGAGACACCGCACGCTTGCAGGCTAATTCCAGTGAACGCTGGGCAGCGCCAATCAGCCGCATGCAGTGATGCATACGACCGGGAGCCAACCGACCTTGGGCAATTTCAAAACCCCGCCCCTCGCCCAATAAAACGTTTTCTAGAGGCACTCGTACATTTTCAAATACAATTTCAGCATGACCAATCGGCGCATCATCGTAACCTAGGGTTGTCAGTGGACGAATAATTGATAGTCCCGCAGTGTCCTTGGGCACCAATACCTGTGTTTGCTGCATATGACGACTGGCGTTCTCTGGATCAGATTTGCCCATCACAATAAAGATCTTGGTGCGCTCGTTCATGGCTCCAGTGATAAACCACTTACGACCATTCAATACCCAGTCGTCGCCGTCTTTTACAATACTCAATTCAATATTAGTCGCGTCGCTAGACGCCACTTGCGGCTCAGTCATGGCGTAGGAAGAACGAATATCGCCATTTAACAGCGGTGTTAACCACCTGTCACGCTGGGCGTCAGTGGCGTACTTCATAAACACTTCCATATTGCCGGTGTCGGGCGCATTACAATTAAACACCTCTGGCGCCCACAACACCCGGCCCATCAGCTCAGCTAGCGGCGCGTAATCGACAAAGCTCAAGCCGCCATGCTCACAATACTGTGGAAACTCCTCTGGACAGAATAAATTCCACAAGCCGGCTTTTTTGGCTTTGTCTTTAAGTTCATCCATCAAAGGTAGAATAGCAAAGCGGTACTTGGCAGCGTGCAATTGTTCCGCATAGGCTTTTTCGTTGGGGTAGATATGCTCATCCATAAACGTGCTGAGTTTCTTTAGCAAAGCTTGGGCTTTCAGGCTGGAAGTAAGATCCATTATTCAATCCTCAATTGCGGTTTGCGGCGACGTTGCGCCAATATAAACAATGACATTCGATTAGGTATAAGTAATTAAGTGACGGTGCGCCGCACTTTCGAGGTGGGGCAGCGCATTAAACATATTCAAACTAAAATTCATTCCACAGCTAAAATACCGGGTCACACCAGTATTTTTAGTCTGTAAATTAGTATTCACCATGGTTTCCACATCCAGACTTAGAACCTCTCGCAACATGGCACTCACTGGCCCACCTGAGGTGACCACTAGCACCCGGCCCTTTTCTGCCGACAAGATCGCTAAGGTGGCACCTACCCGCTGTTCAAAATCGCCCCAAGACTCGGTCACATCTGATAACTCATTGCGACTCCACGCCAACAAAGCCGAACGCAGCAAGCGATAGAAAGTCCGTGAATTACTAAGGTCTATCGCCTCACCATCAAGCATGTCACCGCTAAGCGCAATATAGCGCTCTAACAAGATATCAGAGTCGTATTCATTCAAACCCGGCAACTCTATTGCGTCAGGGCCGGCAATGAGTGCTTCACTTGCCCCCTCCCTAATTCCGGCCAAAGTTTCGCGGTGACGACGCAGCGTGCCGGTATACACGGCGTCAAAATACTGTTCCGCTGCGGCAAAGTGTTCACCCAATAGGCGAGCTTGCTGCCAGCCTAGATCGGTCAAACGATCATAATCATCCGTCCCAAAGGCGGCCTGACCATGCCGGACTACAACAACTTCTGCCACTACTCCCCCTAAACCCTAGACTCTAAAATTTACGCGCAAGGCCATATGCCATAACGCGACAAATCAGGTATTTCCCGGCCATAGTAACGGCAGCAGAATCATTATTGAAATTTATTATTGTTATCCAGCATAATAAGCACAGATTATTATTGTTTAATGCCATTTGTTCATCGAGCGGAATATATGAACACCATCAAGATAGACTTAAATTTATTCATTGTCTTTGATGCGATTTACTCACAGCAAAGCCTGACCCGCGCGGCCGGCGTACTGCACGTTAGCCAGCCCGCCGTTAGCGGTTCACTCGCTAAACTGCGCAGCATTTTCGATGACCCACTGTTTGTGCGCACCAGCGCGGGCATGGTGCCAACACCTCTTGCGAGGCAACTCGTCGGCACCGTGAGAGAATCCTTAAAAAATCTGGACAGCTGCGTTGCCGCCAGAATTCCCTTTGAGGCCAGCACCGCAAGCCGCACCTTCCGTATACATGCCACCGAAAATGCCGAGCTAATATTATTGCCGGCGCTGTTAAAACAACTTAAACGCCATGCGCCCAAGGTAAATTTGGAAGTGGTGTTTTTTGATCGCCGAGAAGTAGCCTATCAAATGGCCAGTGGCAATGTGCAGCTCGCGGTCGATGCGCCGCTGCTAAGCCACCCCGAGCTGATTAGCCAACCTCTGCAAACTGATCACTATGTTTGTGTCATGCGCCCCAATCACCCGCTGAGCAACAAGGCAATGACGCTAGAGGAGTTTTTAGAACATGAGCATATTCATATATCTAGTCGCATGAAGGGGGCCGGGCATATTGATTTAGCGCTGCGATCCATTGGCCAAAAGCGCCGTATCGGGCTTCGTTTGCAGCACTATGCGGCACTGCCAACCTTGCTCGCGGAATCTGACTTTATTGCAGCTGTACCCGCCTCCGTTGCCAGTCACTGGCATCTGTCTAAGCAGTCACTGCCCTTCGAAACCCCAAAACTCGAGCTGCAATTATTCTGGCACAAAAGCGTGGAGCACGACCCCGCGGTACTTTGGCTACGTGAATTTACGATGAAATTGGCACAGGAGCATTAATTACTCGCGTTATTAGATAACTGCTGACTCATGCGATAGCGACCCGGCGCCAAACCAAACCAGCGCTTAAAGGCTTTTTGAAACGAGCTTTGGTCGCTAAATCCCAGCTCAGCAGAAATATCCAGCAAGGGCATCTCACCATCATCCACAAGCTGCTTTGAGCGCTGCTTGCGGGCATCATCCACCAAACACTTAAAATTGGTGTCAGTATTGTTTAGACGACGCTGTAAGGTACGTGGCGCTAAGCCAAGCTCCGCTGCGACATCATCAAGTTTGGGAACCCCCTCCGGCAATTGTCTCACCACGCAGGCAATCACATCTTTAACAATGCGATCTTCCATCTGCAACTTTGCCAGCTCTGCCCGCGCCGTTTGCAACAGCGAATTATAGATGCCGGTATGGGGAAAACGGGTCGGCCGATCCAGAAAATGGCTATCAAATTTCACCACATTCGCGTCGCACTGGTATTTTACCGGGGCTTCCAATATACGCTCAATTTCGCTTTTATCCGCCGGTCCCGCATGGCTAAAGTAGACTTCTCGCTGATTGCACCAACGGTCTAATATGGTTTTATGCGCATGATACCAACTGGTAAAAAAGAACTCGGTTAACTGCCGTGACACCGGTTTACGCTCTGGCACCACCCACGTTAAGTGCGTCCATTCGTCGTCGGTTTCACTGTACATAACGTCACCGTGGTCGATCAGCAAGCGCGAGAAGTGCACCACCGCGTCGAAGGCGGCGCGGGAATTTGGCGCGCTCATACCAAGATAACTCACCATTCCCCACGCTGCTGGCGATGAATTTGCGCCAGCATTGGCGCCCAAAAAAGGGTCCTCCAGCATGGCACTGGCGACATCTAAAATGACTTCAAACAAACGTAGAGGAAAGCGCCCCTGCAAGGTTAGGTGCTGCTCCGGATTAAAACCCACAGCCGCAATGAAGCTCTGCGCATCGACACCGCGATTTTCGATGTACTGCAGCAAATCAACCAAATATTCAGAGCACACTGTTGGTGTACGCAAGAATCCACCTCGTTTATTTAAGCTTTAAAATAGCGTAATAAAGCGCAATTTAGATCATAGATACGCATTCTCAAAAGAGATTACAAGTGGAATCATAGCAAGTATTAGCCCATGCCACACCTCAAGTCACAAAAGCAAAAGGCAGCCCGCGATTCTCATTCTTTAGGCTAGTTCGCACCGACAATGGCAAGGTAATCGAGGGCGCACCATAACCACAAGGTTATGCGGACGCCCTGCCTGACAAGCCGCCTGGGAGAGTTCGAAAAAAGACCTTGGGATGACAACTATAAGATAAAACGATGGCAGGTTAACGGCGGAAGCTCTGAGCTGCTGTCATCTCCCAACACCAAGTAATGCATATTACTTGGTGTTGGCAAAGACTCATCACAGCAGCAAAAAGCATGGCGGATGCTAGGCCGCAAATAGCTTGCCCAACCACATACTAATTTCGCCCATCGCCTTATTGTGATCTGGCTTCGGCCCCTGCAAACCAACAAAGCCATGGCAGGCGCCGGCATACAAGCTGTATTGCACCTGATTATCATGCCGCTGCAGTCGCTCAGCGTAACTCGCGCCATCATCCCGAAGGGGGTCGCGCTCCGCCGTCAGTAATAAGGTCGGTGGTAAATTATCTAAATCATCACGAATTAACGGTGTGGCGCGGGGGTGACGGGTTTGCCCAGCGTCAAGTAAAGGACTGCCCTTAAGATAGGTATCCCAAAACCAGACCATTAACTTACGGGTGAGTACTGGACCTTTCGCATTCTCTTCATAAGATGGCGTGCCCGGCTCGTAATGATCCGTTACCGGATAAATCAATACCTGCCCCTTCACCACACCCGGCAAACACTGCCTCGCTTGCAGGGCAGTGACTGCTGCGAGATTACCGCCCGCACTATCACCCGCCACAGCGATGGCATTTGGCTGCCCGCCGTATAGCGAAATATGTTCGTAGGTCCATTTTAAAGCCGCCAGACAATCTTCGGGGGCCGCTGGAAAGGGATGTTCAGGCGCCAGACGATAATCCACCGCAACGACAATACAGTTACTGTGGTCGCACAAATCCCGGCACAGCGGATCATACACAACCAGATCACCAATCACCCAACCGCCACCATGGTAGTAAACCACCACCGGAAATGGGCCTTCTCCCGGCGGCTGATATATACGCAGTCGAATACGGCCGTGGCCAGTTTCGATATCCGACTTTTGCACCACAATATGTTTTGCCGTTTTTCCAAGCCAGCGTAATCGGGTGCCTGCTTTTACTGCACTGCGTATCACAGCGGCTTTAAGTTGTGTTTTCATACACCCGCTTATTATTGAAAGGAATCCTATACCCACTCAATCTGAGTGGGTGCTATGCGCTAGGCCGAGCGCTTTTCAGCACCAGAAGCCGGCGCTGTCACCGCCGCAGTGCCCGCTACCACATACAATGCGGTCACATTTCGGCCATTGCCATCTGCTCGCAAATACGTCTTGCTATTGATCCAGCCGCTTGGCGTGTAAAAACCCCATTTGCGAATTTTTGGCCCGGTAATAAAGAGGGTCAGGCTATCTGGGGTGTTCAACAACAAACGATGTGGTGCACGCCCCAGACGCGTCGTAAAACTGCCGGTTTCTAATACTCGGTCTCTGCCAGGCATTTCTTCCAGTATTCGTCCACGCAGAACTATCGACGAATTAAACACCCAGGGGTGGTCGTGTAAATTAATATCTGGATCATCACCGGTCACATGATGGAGGTAGACATTAAACAGACGATTACGCGGCATCACATACCAGCGGGTCAGGTAATCGGTACCAATGATTTTACTGGGTATACGATGGGTAATTTGTTCAGCTTTGGCCTGTAAGCGGCGCAATAGAAAAGCGGGCAAACGCATAAATAGCTATTCTCAATATCGACGGTGGCGCCTGCAACGCGCACTAAAAACATTATTTCAGTCGCATAGTACCATTCCTCGGCATATAGACAATACGATTAGCGGACATCAAGAACGCCAAAGATAAGGCCTGATAAAACACGCTATTAGGGTATAGTTACTGACAAAGAGAAGGCTCAACGGCATATTAAGTATCAGTCGAATACTGGCGACGTAACCCTAAGTCCTGAGGCTTTATATCCACGCTATTCACCACCTTAATAAAGTCTTACTACATGAGCGATTCACTCTCTGTTCAACAAGCCAGAAAACTGGTTTTACATTCTCAGCAACTAGCGACGGCTACGCCAAGCGGTAGCGCAATCGCCGCTACCTTGTCGGCTATCGAACATCTTGGCTACATTCAGATCGACACTATTTCGGCCGTTCAACGCGCCCATCACCACACGCTGTGGAACCGCAACCCCCACTACGATGCGACTCACCTCGATCAGCTGCTCGCCAGCAAGCAGGTCTTTGAATACTGGTCTCATGCGGCCGCATACCTGCCCATGCGGGACTATCGCTACAGCTTGCCGCGTAAGCGCGCCATCGCAAGTGGCGAGCAAGGCCATTGGTACGAACCTGACAAGCCACTGATGAAAGCGGTCTTAAAACGTATTACTAGCGAGGGCCCACTCATGGCAAAAGACTTCGAATATCGCGGCGAGAAGCTCGGTGAGTGGCGCAGCAAACCCGCCAAACGGGCACTCGAGTGCCTTTATATGCGCGGTGATCTGATGATCTCAGAGCGGCGAAATTTTCATAAAGTATACGAGCTCACCGAACGCGTACTAGGCCCCACCGTTAACACCACGGCGCCCACTACAGAAGAATATGGCCGCTTTCTGATTAAGCGATATCTAGAGGCTAATGGCTTGGGCCAGCCTGCCGAAATAAGCTACCTAAGAAAAAACACTAAGCCACTTATCGCCACCACCTTGCGGAGTATGCTGGCGGACGGTGAGTTAGTGCAGCTTGACGTCGGCGGCAATCAATACCTAGCTTTGCCCCGCGCTATGGAATTGCTAAATACACCCCTAGCACGCAACAAACTAGCTATATTGTCACCCTTCGATAATTTGCTTATTCAACGCAAGCGTATGCAAGCACTATTCGATTTTGACTACTTAATAGAATGCTATGTGCCGGAGCATAAACGCCAGTACGGTTACTTCTCACTGCCGATATTATGGAATGGCAAACTTGTGGCGCGAATGGACTGCAAGGCGGACAGGCGCGAGTCGCATTTACATATCCTTCATCTCGCCGTAGAACCGTCACTGGAAAATATCGACGGACTCACGCGCGCACTGTGTAAAAAACTACCTAGCTTTATGCAATTCAATCGCTGTACGCAGCTCAGCTTGCACAAAGCCAGTCCTAACAACTACCTAGCCATACTAAGAACGGCTTTCGCAAAAATTACACCGTAAAAATCTTAATAAAAAAGCATATGATAAAAGGGCGGCAATGTAGAGGTACTGCACAAGACTGCTATCTCTGTCCGAATCTGTCTAATCACATCATTTTTCTGCCGGAGTTAAACCATGCGCCTAATCACTATTCCCATGAGCCATTACTGCGAGAAAGCGCGGTGGGGATTAGAGCTGGCTGGGATCGCCTATTCGGAAGAGGCTCACCTACAAGTTTTTCACTACTGGGCAGTGCGCGGCCTCAAATCAAAGGGGATGGTTCCAGTATTAGTCGATGGCTCCCAAGCTATCGCTGACTCCACCGATATTCTTAAATACCTCGATCAGAGGCTTGCCCCAGAGCAAAAACTATATCCGCCAGAAATCATTGCAGAGGTTGAAGCCTTAGAACATTTTTTTGACGAGGGTCTGGGCATTGAGTCTAGAAGATGGGTGTACTTCCACTGGCTAAAAGTACCTAGCAAGGAGGTCTTACGCACTGCAGCCCAAATGACTCCCTATTGGCAGCGTGCACTGGCACCCTTTATTTTTCCAGTATTCCGCATCTATTTGAGCAGACATCTAAAAATCTCTAAGCAAAATATAGTTGCCGGTCGCGCGATCATTGAGCAGGCCTTCGACAGGGTCGAAAAATTACTCAGTGATGGCCGGCCATTTTTATGCGGCGCGCAATTCACCGCCGCTGATCTTGCCTTTGCGAGTATGGCTGCCGCAATATTGCTCCCCCCAGAATATGGCATACGCTTGCCTACCCTCGAAGAAGCGCCTGCCGACGCTAGGGCTGATGTAGAAAAATTCAGAGCACATAGCGCCGGCCAGTATGCTTTGCGATTATTTAAAGATAGAGTGCAGTGATCCCAATATTTTAAACTTTATTGCCGCGGACTTTTAATGCCCCGACTAATTTCAGCAAGATAAACGCCGGTCATATATAACAACGCTACAATAAGGTGTTCTCCGTTTGCGACCGAATAAAGGAGCCTAAGGTGAAATTTCGAAAATCTGGCATAGCCGTATTGGCCATCACAATAGCAATTTGCATCGCACCAGCACCAAGCTTCGCTGGCGACAAAGAAAAATCAGCCGTTGATCTATCACCCGAGCTGATGACTTTACTAAAGGCAGAGATGGGCGCGCTAGGGAATGGCATTCAAAGCGTCGCGCTCTCTATCGCCACGGCAGACTGGAAGGCGGTTAATGAAACGGCTAAGAAGATGCATGCAAGCTACATTATGAAAAAGTCACTCACGCCCGCGCAGAGCCTTGAGCTAAGGCAAAAACTGCCCAGCGAGTTCAAACGGCTCGATATGGAGTTCCACGCGAGAGCAAAACAGCTTGCACAGGCGACAGAATCACCAGACCCAGAACTTATCGCGTTTCGCTACTCTCGCCTAGTCGAAGGCTGTGCGAACTGCCACTCAGTATTTGCTAGTAAACGCTTTCCCGGCTTTGAGTATCAGCCGAAAAACCAGAACCAGCACTGACAGATGCAGCAGCCATGAGGGAAATCGCCAACAAATGACTTAAATATAAGGACTCACAACGTTTTACTATGGATAATTAGGCAGCGTCTACACCGTATTGATAACTAATCGGTGGTGGACATAAATTTAAAAAAACGGAGGTAGCACATGCCAGAAAACCAGCATGCTTGTCAGTGCTCGTGCGGGGAAACTACTTTTTCGGTTCAAGGTTCGCCGCTACTACGTTGTTACTGCCACTGCACTATTTGCCAAGAGTTCAATCAAGCCGCCTTCGCCGACATTAGTATTTACATGGCTAAAAAAGTGGTTCTACCCAGCCCCGAGTCTTTAGAGTACAAAGCCTATCGGCCGCCACCAGCGGTACAGCGAGGTAAGTGCAAATCCTGCGGCAGCCCAGCGGTAGAATTTCTACAAATCCCCCTGCTAGCTAAGCTAATTATTATCCCAACCAGTAATCTTCACCAAGACTGTGTGGTCGATCCGGCTCTGCATATGTTCTACCACAGTCGCGTGTCGGACATTGACGATGGTCTAGCAAAGTTTAATGGCTACTGGAAAAGCCAAGCTGCCTTTGGACACAAATTAATCGTATCGCTGCTAAGCGGCCGAGCAAGCCCAAAATAAGCCGCAGGGACTAAGGCCACCGACGCTGAACATCTGCATAGATGAATTGTGTCGGTGGCGCTTGACCCGCACCCCGCCCGATGAGAAAAATCGTTATCTAATACCCCCCTTAAGCAATAGCCCGGCATCGTCGCAAACACTCACCACACAGAATTGGTATCGCAGCCAGCCAATTTTAGAACGTTCCTAGCGCGTAAATCGAGCCGCGGAGTGCCGCGGAACACATTATTAGTAATGTTGAACGCCGTACTGGCAGTTGACAAAAGGAGGCTACAGGAGGGGCAACTAAAAGATTTCCCGATAGAGACACCGAAAAAAGCATATACTGTGGCAGCGAAGTATGGCAAGGACAGCGTTAATACACGCCAGATATACCACTGCATCTTCTATCGGCAGTATAAACGACACGCGAAATGACATCGGCCTAAGCGGATATCACTACATTCGAGATAGCTGTCAAATCAGTTTCACCCAGTATTTTCGCAATGGTGACAGCGGGAATAGAATTTCATTATTCACTACAACGAGATTTGCCCCAATTCAGATAGTAGCGATTATCAAAGCGGGCGAACAAGCCAATATTTAACAAGGAATATAGAATGAGCAAGACACCCGCAAAAGATATCGTCACTACAGCCACTATTGAAGAACAAACGGCTGCCTTTTTAAAGTCTGGTGGCGCGGTTCAATATGTCGTCAAAGGCGTCAGTGGCCAAATCGTTCCTCCCCCGACTAAACAGCCTGAAGCAAAAAAGGCCTAATGGTCTAGATCCTTGGTGCTAAGGCCTAGCATCAAGACCTAGGGTAGATAAAAATAAGTAACACCCCCAGCAAGTTACAGCGCCGCCACCTTGATAGATACTTTTTGATAACTCTGAAGGTGGCAAAGTGCTCATGCATACCACAAGTCAAATCAACTCGTTTCCTCAATCTGCCTTGAATAGCCCTAATCTCTTTAAAGCCATCACACCTTGATACGGCGCTCAGCCGAATGTGCTATTTTTTTAAGCCAAGAACGCTATCAAGTATCCATTGAAGCTCTTTGTCATCGGAGCCAGCTTTGGGTAAATGGGCAAGCATGGGCTCGGCAATCCCAATAGCCATCATCAATCTTGCACGGCGATGTGCCTCTTCCTCACTATAAGCAAGGGTTTTAATATTGTTCTTTAAGAAATTAAGTAGCAGCTCATCAGCCTGGCATACGGCCTTATAAACACCTTCATCGTGTTGCGCCCAATGGCGCATCACTTGATCGAGCCTGGACATATTGCTGCTTAGCCAATAATGGCTAATTTCCTCGATAACTGTGCGCCCATTGTCGGCGGTCTGCGCCTCAATCGCACGGTGAATGGCAACGTGAAAATTACCGGCCCATGCGTTGACCAAGGCGTCAATTAGCGGACCGCGGCCTTTAAAGTGCCAGTAAAAACTACCCTTAGAAACGCCCAAGCGCGAACATAAGCTGTCTATTGTTAATGCGTCCGCCGTCCCCGCCTCTGCAAGAAGCTCAAAGGCCTCGCTGACAAAATCCTGTATCGATTTACGTCTGTTCGACGGCTTTGTGACACCCATGTTCATGCAGCCCCCAAAATTGTCAATACTCTTGACTATAATACATACCATACCGTATGGTATTGTCTTAGAGATTAACAGTAATTACCATAACAATAAAAACCAAGAAGCTAATATGAGCATGGATACCCTGAGCCAATGGCTGGCTAGCCACTATATACATATCAAATTTATCCATATCAGCTTTGCGACACTCTGGCTGTGGAGCACCTCGGTCGCCTATTTAAATTATTTAGTGCCGGTACTGCGCGCATGGCAGGCGAACCCCGACGATATAGATAGTATAAAGAAGCGAAATTGGGCAATGGAACGTTTCGATGACGGCGTGATACTGGAGCACACCGCCTTCCCTGCGGTCCTCATTTCAGGTTTAGCGCTACTGCTCATTAGCGGCTGGGGGCCGCAATCTTATTGGCTCGCTATGAAGCTCACTATTGTCGTCCTGGTTTTTCTACCCATTGAATGCCTTGACTATTGGCTCTCTCACTTTGGCGGCAATAAAGCCAAGATACGCCGCAGCCTTCCTGACGGCGACAGTTTTAATTCACCGCACTATGAGCTGGCCATCCACCGCCACTGGTGGTTCCTGATTGTCACTACACCAGTCATCGCCATTGGCGGTATGACCGTGCTGTATCTCGCCATTGTTAAACCTATGTAGATGAGACCTAAGATGACTAATGACAAACAAGCCGTATCCCGTCACTTTGCAGTAAGCTCATATCAAATTCGCCTTATTGCCATCGCGATGGGCTTATATATTTTGCTAATTATGTGGCCCGTCTTTGATCTCTGCCGCCTGTTATTGGCGTCCGACCCATTGGCGTTTTCGCTACAAAGAGGAATATACGTTGCCGCCACCGCCATTGTGTTTTCGCTCTACGCCTACTGGCAAATGGCGCGACTGTGTTTGCCAAAACCCCGCTTAAGAAAATCCAGCATGGGAAAATAGAATTACAGAAAACCTGAGCACCTACAGAATAAAACCAATAGCACGGACAATAATAATGAAAATAATTCTACTGTTAGCTATTCTGATCGCGTCCGGCAATGCTTGGACAGACATCAAAGAAAAAAAACGCAGAGACTATATTGAAGAAGTCATTGTCACTGCGCAAAAACGTGCTGAATCGGCACAAGATGTTCCACTCTCGGTATCGGTAATGAGCGCGGAGCGCATGCAGGCCTCCGCTATAAAGTCTTTTGAAGACGTCGCCCTCGCCAGTCCCAATACCGATATCAATATGACCCCAGGCTACGTGCAAGTGGGCATGCGCGGCCTGAATTCGCCGATAAATGACGGCATGGAGCAATCCGTTGGCTTTTATGTAGATGGCATTTACTACGGCAAACTCGCCTTTCTACAAGACGCCTTTCTCGACCTCTCACGGGTCGAATTATTAAAGGGCCCGCAGGGTACATTGTTCGGCAAAAACACCGTGGCCGGCGCAATAAACGTGACGAGTGCCAATCCGCAGCATGAGTGGCAGGCCGGGGCGACAATCACCGGCGGCGACTTTGGCAATCAGGAAATTAGCGCCACCGTAAATGCCCCTCTCATCGAAGACAAACTCGCGCTGCGCTTAGCCGCCACCAGCCATAGCAAAGACGGCTATGTTTATAATTCAGTCCGCAATGTCGATGAGAAGCAAATCGATAAACAGGGGCTTCGCGGCAAACTGCTATTCGATGCCAGCGACGACCTTAATTTTGTTCTAACCCTGTATCGCGGTGAAGCTAAAGACAACGGCCAAGGTTGGGAACCCTTTGTATTGCAGCCAGACGCGGCCACCGTCCACGGCCTGTTCGACGCCACCCTAGAAGATCGCTTTGATTATATTGGCCACAGCAATAGCGACAATGCCAGCAGTAGCGAATCGACGGTTGTTAATCTAGATACTAACTGGGATTTCGGTGAGCAATTACTGACGATTATCGCCAGTCATGCACAAATGACCGAGTCCTTATACGTTGATGCAGATACCGGCCCCGCCCCCATTGCCGACTGGGATAGGCAAACCGAATACGATCAACAAATGTTGGAAATTCGCTTCACCTCAGCACCGGGAAAACTTGAATATATAGTGGGCGCTTTTGGCTTTCGTTCAGACAATCACCTAGATGGTGATCTGCGCATGCTACCCGATCCCGCTGTCAGCGGCGTGCTGTTAAATGCCCTATCGTCGACACTGGCTGATCAGCTTTCGCCCATCACCGGCCCACTGGGTAATATTCTTGACCCCTTACTTTATAGCGCTACCACCGACGCCTTAATCCAAACCTTTCAACAAGACACCAGCACACTCGCCCTATTCACCCAGCTAAGCTGGAATATTAGTGATCGCCTCAGCGCTATTGCCGGACTGCGCGCCTCAAAAGAAACCAAGAAGGTTGACCTGGTACAAGACTACGAGCAGACCGGCCTGCTACTACAGAGCGCCTTTGGCGTCACCGAGTACACCTTGAGAGACAAGCGAAATGAATCCAATGTCGCCCCCAAGTTGTCGCTAAAGTACGCCTGGGACGATCAGATGATCTATGCGTCTTACTCCGAAGGTTTTAAAGCCGGCGGTTATAATCCTTTGGCCCGCACCGCCGACGAATCCGGTTTCGATCAAGAAACCGCCATCGCCTATGAGCTTGGCTATAAGCTTACCGCCCTAGATGGCGCGCTAACTGCCAACGCGGCTGCCTTTCAAACCCAGTTTAGCGACATGCAGATTCAAGCGTTTATTGGCAATGGCTTTCTAGTCAGCAACGCGGCCAAAGCAACGACCGAGGGGCTGGAGTTCGACATTAACTTCCAACCTTGGCGCGGCACCATGATCTACGCCAGTGCCGGCTATACCAATGCCTTATTTGATGAATATACCGATGGCCCCTGTCAGGCTGGCTCCTCAGATGACACTTGCGACCTCACCGGCAAGCAACTACCCAGAGCGCCAAAATACAGCGCCAATTTTGGCTTCCACACTGCAGTACCGCTTATAGGTAATAAATTAGCGCTGGTCTTAGGCGCCGATTACAGCTGGCGTGACGATATTTTCTTTGACCTAGATCTCGATCCCATCGATACCCAAACCGCCTACTCGCTAGTGAATTTACATATTGGCCTGGTCGATCCCCAGGAACACTGGCGCTTTATGGTTCATATTAAAAACCTAGAAAATAAACTCATCCGCCAATTCACCGCTGACCTACCCATCTTCGAAGGTTCACATATGGGATTTTTAATGCCGCCCAGAATGATAACGGCAGAACTCAGTGTCAGCCTTTAATATCATTTCAAAATAAAATAGAGAGCAGCGTTTATGCTAAAGAAAATATCCCCGACACCGCCAGCAGGAATGCCCCGCTTGTCGTCGCCACATTACTCGACGACCACACACATATCGGCGTGCTTAATATATTTAAATAGAACTTGGGCTCAAACTCACGGCCGCTCTCATACCAAAACAGCCTCTAATGGTGCGGTCCAATGAACATCGCAGTGAGCGTCTTGCAGATCGTATTTATTGTTTTTTTTAGTATTGCTGGCGCAATGAAAGTATTAGGCCACCCTCATATGCGCGACGAATTCGATAACTTCGGATACCCGTATTGGCTTATGCGTGTTGCCGGCACATTGGAGCTTATCGCCATCCCGCTATTAATAGTCGGGTTCTGGCAGCCAATCTACGCTGTATTGGGCGCAAGCCTACTTACCGCCGTAATGATTGGCGCCTGCTACACCAATTTCACCGAGCGTCCGGCGGCCTATGGCTGGGGCACAATGGTCTTGGCCCTACTCTGCGCAGCACAAGCCGCCCATTTTGCATTGCTTGCTAACGCTTGATGTTATTAGGGCCCTGCCGAAATGCAGCGCGATCAGCGCTGCAACCACGTATTTAACTGCGCCGCGACACGCTGGTCATGCAACATCGCCAAATGGCCTAAGCCATAAAAAATACGACAGTTATCTTCTGAAAATTGCAGATTAAATTCCGGCTTAGGGTGTTTACCCCAGCTACTGTTGGGGTGAACCAAGCCATCACTTCGCAGGCGCGACATGTCTGTGCTTGCACACTTAGACAAGCTTGCACCGATGGCATAATGCTCAATGCCCGCAGCCAATGGTACGGCGCTGCGGTGATCAGAATTGTCTTCATGCTCGTCATGGAGCTGCCAGTCGTCATCTAATATATTACCGTGACGCAGATCGGTAATGCCGGCGCTGCGAATGCGGCCGAGTGCTGCCAGAGGGGCGGTGTAGGGGCTGTAAGTCATGGATTTTTGCAACCAATAACCACCGCGCTCAAGCGCCGAACCGTGGTGTGGCGTACCCACATAAACGACTTTGTCGACTTTCTCCAACCACGAGCTTTGCTGCTGCTGCGCCAAATGCAAGGCACTGCGTGTCAATAAACCACCCATACTAAAACCAACGATGCTTACCGATTCTACCGGCACAGGCCAAGCGTCGATCAAGCCGCTGATCTGCTCGCCAAATTCGCGACCATTTTCTGAGATGTGTCGGCCAGAATTATAGTGTGCATAGACCGGCGTATAGCCGTGTGCATCTGCCAGCATACGACCGTGATTATGCTTCTGTGAGGTCCACTCCATATCATTCATACAAAGGCCGTGCGCCAAAATCAGAATCCGACCACTGGGGCTAAAATCGGCCTCTGCGAAAGCACAGGGCTGTGGATATACCTCAACCGCCCGCAAGGAGGTTTCAAATAAGCTCGCAAACGCAATTTTTGGCTCGATTTGGTCGCCGTCTACACTGGGGCTTTCGGACCTGTCTAGCGGCAGATACACCCGCATCCGCATAGGTATCGCTAGTGGGTTAGCAGTTTTTAGCAGGTGGTCTCCACAAACGCCGTTTAGCGCCGCGATAGCCGCGGCCCGATGCGGGCCCGGTGGGTAAAATTTGTCGAAATAATCAGATGCTGGCGTGAGTACGACATCAGTGGCACTGCGGACTCCCCTGTTCACCTGCCGCACTACCTCATGAACCAGACCGGCAATACCACGCGCTCGACCCTGCGGCGCTTTACCTAGTGGCAGCGGCACAGCCGCAATATTGCGATACATACCCTCGACAATATCAGTGACATTTTCTACTGCATCAAAGGCTAAGCGGGCCGCGCCGTGCAGACTTTTTCCAGTTTCCATAGCTACTCTCGCTGGTCATTCTATCGCGCTGCTTGGGTTTTCCGGGAGCAAAGCGCTGTTCAGTAAATGTACAAGGTGCAATATACCTAGCTTGAGCGCGAGTTAGTACACTTATGTATACATATATTCACAAACCCACTACTGAGATCATTTGGTGGCTCGTGGTCCCGTATATCAGTCGCCCACCCTAAACGCTGCCTGCATGCGATGAGAGCAGTGGCGTTTCAAAGAAGCAGCGCTTGAGATCGCCCTAACAACGATTGATAGACTTTTAGAGCTAAAATGTAAACCGGAACTGACTGGGCCGCGTACACACCACTATTAAACGACTTTCAGGTGTTTGCCATGTTCTCATTTCTTAAGAAAGACCCTATTAAAAAACTAAACAAGCTCTATTTACAAAAGCTAGAAGAAGCCATGTATGCGCAGCGCAATGGCGATATACGGTCTTACTCCGCCATCACTAGTGAAGCAGAAGACATTAGAATTAAGATGGACGCCCTGCGCGAATCTACCGCAAGCCAGTAAGCGAGATCCCATTACCTCAACTTTCCAGACGCTCTTTTATTACAGTTGTTCAGTGCTCTTGGCACTCAACTGCGAATAACGGAGCAGCAAGTAAAGTGCGAAACCCACTGCCACCCCCGGAACCACACCCAAAACTAGGCAGACCCAGCCGTGCTTTATTCCGTCATTTGAAGCTTCAAACCATACCCAGACCGCCAACACAAACCAGCAAAAAAATACATCGGTGGAATATCCGGCTGCAAATGGGTTAACAAAACCCGCCCCAAACGCCGCAATAATATCGGGATTTTCAATCAGTGCCGGAATCATCAAAACACAAAAGATGATTGTGAATAGCAGCGCCGCCAATATAAGGCAGGCTTTGAACACAGTACGACTCATAATTTTACTCTCGCTAGATAGCGCCAAGAAAATACTTAAAGTGATAAAACCAGGGCGGCAGACGTACCCGTGACCGCTAGGGAAGCGCCGCCAAAATTTGAACACACATGGCGAACGTACACCCGACTCCGACAAAATAGGCCAATGTCCGCCACGGCTGAAGTCCTATCAGGTAACACAATGTGTGCACATAGCGGGCCGCAGTAAATATCATAAATAACCACACTGCCGAATCTGGAGAAGCATCCACCAAAATATAGGCAAGGCCAAGGCATAAAAAAATTGGAATATTCTCAAGATCGTTTAGCCAAGCACGGGCCGACCTTTGAATTTGAGGAAGCTCTTCCATAACCGGCTCTTTTCCTAGGAAGGCAGCATCTTCAGGCGTCTTAAACGTCATTTTACCGATGCGATGAAAACCCTGATAGGCAGAGATAGCAAACATCTTTAAGAACAGTAGCACTGCAGCTACCGCGTACCAATAAACTGCTTCCTCCATAGTTTCTCCTTAATTCTCTGGCGGGCTGTAAAGAACGTGTTCAAATTTCAAGATACTAGCCTAGCCAAACTCTTCAGTAAATTTAATATCTACTCACAAACATCATCGCCACAGCCTTAACCGCAGCGCTGCAAAACCTCATCAAATAATTAAGATCCTGGATTTTTTGGAAACCAAGGAAAAAACCTGTTTGTTGTTTCTTGATACCTTTTATATTCAGTGCGTTTTTGAACTGAATAGTATTCCGAAGGAATGGCACCAGTGAGATAGTTGAGGGTAATGTACAACATCACCGACGCGCCAATCGCGCCCACCCCCAATACGATCCAAATAGCCAGGATTTCAAACTCTTGCAATGCCAGCCACGAAGGAACTGAGGCGATCACCAAGCCCGTCCACACCAGCCATTCAGAAAAATAGTTGGGGTGACGGCTGTAGCGCCACAAACCAATATCACAGACTCCCCGCTTGTTTTTCGAGATAAACAGCATCTTCTGCGCATCCGCTATCGATTCCAGAATATACGCTAAGAGCCAAATACCTACGCCCGCAATTTCCCATACTGAAAACACATCGCTACCGTTGATGGCCAGCATAAAGCCGGGCAAGGCCAAAACCGACATATTCGCAAAGCCCTGAGCCATAATTTCGGCCAGAGAATGGAATTTAACCCGCGCCCCGTCGGACTCTTCCAAAATCATGCGACGATAGACGTAGCGAGGAAATTCGGTTTTAAAAATAACACCAGTGGCCTTAGCCATAGTCAACGCGCCTAGGCCCATGCGCAAACCAATGAGCAGATAGACACCGCCAACCACAAACTTACGAATGGCATTGCCATCGCCCATCAATAGAATCAGAACACCAATAAGGGCAACACCAAACGGCCAAGCGATATCAACATATGACATACGGCCCGTTATCAAAAATGGAATGCATGCGACCAAGATAAAGAGCACCACCTGAACAGCCGCGTTCACCAACATCATGGAAACCAATGTTTCATTCGCGGCAAACATTACCACCGACCAGATAGCCAAAAACACCACACTTAACGCGCCACCGAAATTCATCCCCTGCCCCTAGATTGATTGTTTTAAATGAATAAGATACTGGCTAGGAAATATCCCCATACCCTTAAACTCACGACCATGATTATGCACGCCAGCCATCACCTATTAGATTTACTGCTGCTCAAGCCCAGACAGGCGCCACCATGCTAAAGGTCACAGCAGCGATCACTTGTATTTAGCAGAGGTAATAAACTCGCCAAAAGTCTCACACCAAACGATAACACTTGTGTAACGTGACGGGTCGACACCGGCGGGAAGCTTAATCAAGAAGTTGGCAAAGGTCTTAATGTCGCCAACGAGCACCATTCGCGACTTCAGCCGGTTGAACTCGGCTTCGGTCTCGACAAACTCAGGCGAGAGGTAGAGCTTGTAGTCCGGCCCTGGCGCTAGACTACCCATGAGCGAGATTGAGTCACGCCCTATCGATACTTTGCCCTCTCCCCAGTGAAAAGCGTCGCTGCCCTCAAGGTCGCGATGAAACTCTGCCGAGTACATAGCCCCGTCAGCACCCGCAGATATATCAGCGAGCGATGGCGGTGGCGGAGCGATAAGAATAGGCAGAGCATAAATTCCCCCAGCAAAGCCAATTGCGACAGCAAGCCCGTGGGACACAAGGAGTAAGAAGGCGTACTTAATCTTCACGAATAGATCTCCGCTTATTTTTTATGGCCTTGCAAACGCTTAAAAAGGCCTTTGTATCCAGCGAGCGACCTTATCAAGGCCGGTCTATGGTGGGTTCATTTCAGAACTTTTAATATTACACAAAATATCCCAGCGCGGACATTGTGTATTAAGGCCGGGCTTGTCCACAGCAGATGATCAAGTCGCCGCTGACCTGTTTAGCAATACGGTTTCAGCACCTTTAGCCTAAAGCGGCCGCCAAGCCCTGTGTCAGTGCCCGCAAGCCCCGGCCTTTATTACTTATTTTCCAAGCGATAAAATTTTCAAGGACAGGTACTACGGCTAACCCCAGCGGGATTAATTCACCGCTATCAAGTTGCGCTTGAATACGCTGGCGTGGCAGATGACCTATACCAATGCCGGCCCGTATCGCCGCCACTTTTTGATCAATGTTTTGTACATAGAATATTTTGCCATCGCTGCTCAAGCCCGCGCTGCGAGTGACACTCGTCATCGACGTGTCGTGGGTAATGATCCGCCTGACCTTAGAGAGCAAAACCTCCAAAGTCTCTGGCTTCGCAGCCAAAACGGCCAGCTCATGACAAGACGCTATTACTGGCAGCAAATCAAGCCTCTTGATAGGTATCGCGCGGTAGCCTTTCTGGAGCGGAACCGGCCCCGGCGAACCCACAATCAAATCAACCTGGCCCTGCTCTAGCGCCTCCCAGCCGCCATTTAAGACCGATTCACGCACATCTATTTCAATAGTTGGATGCTCGCGGAGAAACTCAGACAGCACCGCAAAAAAACTGGAATAGGATTGCAATGACTCAACAGCAATATTGATATGGGTCTCCCAGCCCGTGGCGAGCTCCTTTGCCTTATTTGCCAGATGCGCCGTGGTTTGCAATATCTCCCGGCCCTCGACCAGTATTAGCCTGCCCGCTGGCGTTAATACTGAGCGCCGGCCCTGGCGCTGAAACAAGGTGATATCTAACTGTTCCTCTAGCTTTTGCACGGCGTAAGAAACCGCCGAGGTGGCTTTATTCATCTCTTCCGCCGCTTTTGCAAAGCTGCCGCGTCGCTCGATCGCGTCGAGTGTTTCCAAGACATCAATTGTTATTGGATTTCTCGCCATTTCAACACCACAAAATAGTTCTAATAATTAGAACATTCTAAACAAATAACACCCCTTATTACCACATCCAGATTCATTACAATGAGCACATCAGTTAAGCAAACCTCATAACAAACGCATGGAGAAACATAATGAAAGCAATCATAAACACCATCACTTCAACACACAGCGGTCTAGACACACTAGCCATTCGCCTAGCTGCGGGCGCCATTTTTGCTGCCCACGGCGCTCAAAAACTATTCGGCTGGTTCGGTGGTTACGGTCTTGAAGGCACCGCTGGCTGGATGGCATCGATTGGAATCGAGCCCGGAATGTTAATGGCAATCTTAGCCGGCAGCGCGGAATTCTTTGGCGGTCTATTCCTCATCGCCGGCGTGCTAACACGCCCCACAGCCTTGGCCCTTGCCTTCACCATGATCGTTGCTATCGTTACCGTTCACTTGGATAACGGCTTCTTTATGGCAAATAATGGTTACGAATTTGCCCTAGCTTTGCTCGCAATCAGTGTCGGCCTAGTATTCAGAGGCGCGGGCAGCCTAAGTGTCGATCGCCTGATTAATATTCAACTGACAAAGTAGACTATTCACTGAACAAACATCGTATAAGTGATATCAACAAGAACATATTAGCCATCAATAGCAGCGCAGGATTTAGCCCTTAGGCCGACCGTATTACCGGATAAGAATTACAGGTCGGCCGCTTTATCGGGCAACACACTTTATAGGAGCAACATAATGGGTTTATTACAGCAGGGTAAATGGGTTGACCAGTGGTATGAAACAGACAATAGCGGCGGTGAATTTCGCCGTCAGGACAGCGGCTTCCGGCACTGGTTAACGCCAAACGGAGAAGCTGGCCCC
>TARA_R110001592_G_scaffold246577_1_pt1 | contig 22581 bp, 24 predicted proteins | sample TARA_R110001592 | Tara Oceans TARA_R110001592 (sample SAMEA4398387) | marine metagenome | biome: Polar Biome; feature: [SRF] surface water layer (ENVO:00010504); material: water (ENVO:00002006), including particulate matter (ENVO:01000060) such as... | depth 5 m | reverse complement strand
CTGATCAAGGCTGGCGTAGCTCAGTAGGTAGAGCAGCTGATTTGTAATCAGCCGGTCGGGGGTTCGATTCCTCTCGCCAGCTCCAATTAATGTAGTAAAATCAAAGGGTTAACGCTTTTCTTGGCATTGTAGGCAGATGCACCAGTGCGTTGGCTTTACCGGCTCTACCCCATTTACGGGGGATGGGCACTCATCTGCACTCGATTGATTATCCCGCCCCACCCGCAGTGTATCAGCACTCTCAACCGATAATTCTCAAAGTTCCTGACCAGAGAAGCGCAGGTGGCCACCGGCTATACACCTGGGACCGTATGAGGCGACTCAAGTTTATTCGGCGTACTCAAGAACTCGGTTTCTCATGGGGTAAAATAACGGGCCTGCCTGGGCTGGGTGATGCCGGGGCAAGGAATTGTAACGAGGTCCGCCAGACCTCAGTTGTCATCAAGCGCCCAGCGGGTGTCCATATCTCTCAGGTAATACAGTGCAAAGCAGGCTGCCAACATCGGCCAGGCGGCAAAAAACAAGAGGTTGTTGAACGGATCCATGTACTTCTGCCAGGCGGAAAGCGTGGATACTGAATGCAGCACTAGCACGGCTCCGTAGCTGAAGCGCTTTTTGTAGCCCGTGACAAACGCCATGACCAGAATCAATTGGGCTATACCGATCAATATAAAAGCGGTGCCTGACATTCCCGATAAGCCATAGAAATGTTCGAATACGCCAGCGCTGTGTTGCGGATTGATGAACTTGTCCAGCGTCCAGACCAACATGACCACAAAAACTCCGAGACGAAGCATTAGTAAGGCAGTGGCCACGCGTTGATTATTCATATTTGTTGATTCCACTTTTTTTTAACAGTGCCATAGGGATTATATTCCCTACCTCTAATAGTGAGTCAATGCTCAGCATTGTAAACCTCTGTGTCGGGGTAAAATCCATACCATGCGAACCAGTAGGCGCGGACCGCCGGTAGCAGATTGCCATCGGCATCATGGGCAGAAGCGGTCTCCTGTGCGGCATCAAATCGAATCTGCACTGGCTGCCCCGCAAAGGTATCCACGATCGTGCCCGTGGTTTTAGCCAATTCCGGGAAAGGCCAAACCTTCGAAATGCCATTTGATTCAAGACCGAGCACCCATGTTTTGGACGAGTAATGCCGGTCACTCTTCGATACCGGGAAAAATAGCCGCTCGGTTCTCCCATAGCCCTCATAGGGGTCGCGACTGTAGTCACGGCTAGATCCGGTCTTGTTGGAAAGGACTTGACTGCCGGGATAACGTTCTCGCCAATCTTTTCAGGATAAGTGTACAACCGGCAGGCGCCGCAGCTCCTTGCCAGCCATATCTCCCGTCACTGCCTGTCCGGGGATCTGAGACCACAGACTCTCTGTCTGACGGTCGTACATCAGTAGATCGCTGTTATGAAGCAGGCCGGAAACACCAAAATCAAGCCTTTGGCGGTCCACTAACGCAGAGAACGCCAGGCCTGTACCGCACAGCGGGCAGAAAGTAATTACAACGGGTTCGCCGTCAAATTCAGAATTGACAATCTCGTGCCAGACCAGTATCCGAACCGGATATGCCCTCGCAATTCCATTGTGCACGATACCCAGTACCAGATCAGAGTCATTGAGATAATGCGCTTTACCGGCGCGTAGATAGGAGGGCTTGTCAATCGCGGGAATGCCATCCCGGGGTGGGCCGCCCGAAAGGATTTCGGCAACGGGGATCAGGCTATTGGTCAGATCAAAGCCATTCTTTTCATTTCTGGACAAAACATTCGTGCTGGCCGGAATCAGTAGTAAAACCAATGCCAATCGTAGTAGCTTCATAATCACCTCGTTATCCTATAAATGACGAGGTGTTGCAGCACAAAGTTCTATCCCGGTACGCGACTCAGTGTTCCGAGTTCTCACTGGAACAGACGTGGCCCATGATCTCGGAAACTTCCTCGTCACTTGCCTTGCCATGCATAAATGGGACGGCGCGAATCAGGACACGCAATTGCCTCACATACCGCCGACAGTGATGGCACATCAGCAAGTGCATTTTCAGTGACAAACGACGCTGCCATGGCAACTCACCGGCCAGCAACAGGTCGGAGTCGCGTACAACTTCACGGCAACTTAACACTCGCCTGTCTCCTGATAATGATCTACAAGTTTGAACAATTCCGTCCTGGCCCTGTGCAACAACACTCTGGCATTGGATGCGGAAATGGACAGTTCGTTACAAATTTCATCGAAAGGAATGCCACTGGAGTCGCGCATTTCCAGCACGGCTCGCTGGTTGGCGGGAATCTCTGCCAGCAACTGCTCCAGGCATTGCTCCAGATCTGAGCTCATCAGCAGGGCATCGGGAGAGTCCACGTGCCAATTGAAGGGTGAGTTCTTCCATCTGCCATTTTCTTCAAAACGGTCTGCCAGGGCGTCACGGTTTTCATCTGCGCCTCCCATATCTGCAAACAGGAGTTCACGCTTGCGACTCCGCAGCTGCATTTTTGCCTCATTGATGACGATTCGGCTCAACCAGGTTCGCAAGGCGGATCTTCCCTCAAAATTCGATATGGCCCTATAGGCTTTCACCCAAGCATTTTGCACGACTTCTTCTGCTTCAGTGCGGCCGACGATAGGGGTGGCGAGGGCTACCAGTGCATGATGATGATCTCGGACGAGCTCAGAAAATAGCTTTTGATCGCCAAGCTTTAGTTGTTTGAGCTTATCATTATCCACAAGAACCCATTCCATTCAGAAATCGATAATAACCGTAGCTAACAGCAAAAAAACCAGCGGGACGCGGATTGCCATGACTCATGCCAGATTGTTCAGCATTGGCACTGCGCAATCCGACCTACGTGAGGTTAACCCCTGCACCTGCATGGAAGGCAGGCTCGTAGACCAGATTGTACGTTATTTCTCCCAGCCGCTGCCAGCGGTTCGAGGTTTGTCAACTTAAGCAAAGTATAAAGCGCCAGAACATTGAGCTCGAAACGAGATCATCGGGATACGCGGTGGGATTGATCCCGATTGAACGGTAAAAAACAGCGGATGCATTGCCAACACCGTCTTCGAAGGAAATCCGAGCTAACCTTGTAACAAAGTCCCCTGTTTGTCATCTACCTTGTGTAACTGAATAAGGCTTCCCGATGAGATTGCCACGCGAAACAGGATTGAAAAAATGCATGCCACGTTACCATTGCTCGAAATTTCAGACTTTCCGCCGATTGTTCGGCGGCGGCTCGATACGTTACAGGTAAACCTTGGCTATCGCTGCAACCAGTCATGTGTGCATTGCCACGTCAACGCCGGCCCCGCCCGTACGGAAATGATGGATGCGGCAACGCTGCGCCTGATCCCCGAGGTTCTGCAGGCGCAAGACATCAAAACACTCGACCTCACTGGCGGTGCACCAGAATTGCACGATAGCTTTCGCGAGCTGGTGGAAACAGCTACTGATATGGGTGTACATGTCATCGACCGCTGTAACCTGACTATTCTGTTTGAGCCTGGCCAGCACGATCTCGCTGAGTTTTTAGCCAGTAAACAGGTAGAGGTTGTGGCTTCACTACCCTGCTACTCGCTTGAGAACGTGGATCAGCAGCGCGGCAAAGGTGTGTTCGATAAGAGCATTGCGGCATTGCAGCAATTGAATACGCTCGGCTATGGCCGCGACGACTCCAATCTTGCACTCAACCTGGTGTACAACCCCCAAGGCGCAAATCTGCCTCCCGGTCAGGCAGCACTGCAGGACGATTTCAAGCGAGAGTTGCTAAAGCACTTTGGTATTGTCTTCAACGAGCTTTATGTGCTGGCCAACATGCCAATACAGCGGTTTGGATCGACCCTCATTTCCAAGGGGCAGTTTCATGACTATATGGCTCTACTGAAAGACAGCCATCTGCCTTCTAACCTGAACGATGTGATGTGTCGTAGCGCGATCAGCGTGGACTGGCAGGGGACCTTGTCGGACTGCGATTTCAACCAGCAATTGGGTCTCCATCTCGGCGGCAGGCCCCGCCCACACTTGCGTGACCTTTTACAGCAGGATATTGAAGGCACAAGCATCAGCGTGGCCGATCACTGTTTTGGCTGTACCGCCGGACAGGGTAGTAGCTGTGGCGGCGCTCTAAAGGAGAAAAAACTTTGAAGAAAATAGGTCTGGTAATTGTAATCTGCGCGCTGATCGCAGGCTTTTTTGTTTTCGATTTGCATCACATCCTCACCCTGGAAGGCGTAAAGGGCAGCCTCGACGAGTTCCAAAGCTGGCGTGATTCTTCACCGCTATTGGCCGTTGGCGCGTTTTTTGTGATCTATATACTGGTGACAGCACTGTCACTTCCCGGCGCGGCGGTAATGACCCTGATCGGAGGGGCGCTATTCGGATTGCTGTGGGGCACAGTGATCATCTCGTTCGCATCCAGTATAGGAGCGTTGCTGGCTTTCCTGGTTTCGCGCTATCTACTCCAGGACAGCGTACAGTCAAAATTTGGCGATCGCCTGAAAACCCTCAATGCGGGCATCGAAAAAGACGGGGCTTTCTACCTTTTCACCTTGCGCCTGGTGCCGATTTTTCCGTTCTTTATGATTAACCTGCTTATGGGCCTGACCCCGATCCGGGCACGCACCTTTTACTGGGTTAGTCAGGTGGGCATGCTCGCGGGTACTCTGGTGTATGTAAATGCCGGCACCCAACTGGCACAACTTGAGAGCTTGTCAGGCATTTTGTCGCCAGGCTTGATCCTGTCCTTTGTGCTGCTGGGCATATTCCCGTTGCTTGCGCGCAAAGTCACCGCGGCCATTCAGGCTCGCCGTGTCTATGCAAAATGGCAAAAGCCAGCCAAATTTGATCGCAATCTCGTTGTTATTGGCGCAGGCGCAGGCGGCCTGGTTGCGTCGTATATTGCGGCCACAGTCAAAGCAAAGGTAACGCTGGTGGAGGCCCACAAAATGGGTGGCGACTGCCTCAATTATGGCTGCGTCCCCAGCAAAGCACTGATACGCAGCGCCAAGTTAGCCCATCAGCAACGCCATGCTGATCGCTACGGACTTGAAAGTAACGAGCCGAGGTTTTCGTTCAAGACGGTCATGCGTCGAATACATGACATCGTTGCTGCCATTGAGCCTCACGACAGTGTGGAGCGTTATACCGGCCTGGGTGTGGATGTGGTGCAGGGATACGCCAGTATCGTAGACCCCTGGACTGTAGAGATTGCCCTGAATGACGGTGGTACCCAGCGCCTGACCACGCGCAGTATCGTGATAGCAGCGGGCGCCAGCCCATTTGTGCCTCCGTTGCCAGGCCTCGATGAAGTGGGCTATGTCACCAGCGACACACTTTGGGATGAGTTTGCACAATTGGATGAGGCGCCAAAGCGCCTGGTTGTACTGGGTGGAGGCCCCATCGGCTGTGAGTTGGCCCAGAGTTTCGCGCGCCTGGGTTCGCAGGTCACCCAGATTGAAATGTTGCCGCGAATCATGATACGTGAGGATGAAGAGGTCTCGGTGCTGGCCAAGTCTTCGCTGGAGCGCGATGGTGTATCAGTGTTAACTGACCACAAGGCTTTGCGCTGCGAACGTGAAGGTGAACAAAAGTTCATTGTGGTAGAACACCAGGGCAGTGAACGCCGCCTGGCATTTGACCAGTTGGTTTGCGCGGTTGGCCGCTCCGCACGCCTTACCGGTTATGGTCTTGAGACGCTTGGGATTGAAACTGCCCGCACTGTGGTGACCAACGACTACCTCGAAACAATCTATCCCAATATCTATGCAGCTGGTGACGTCGCCGGGCCCTACCAGTTTACGCACACAGCGTCTCACCAGGCCTGGTACGCGGCGGTGAATGCACTTTTCGGTCATCTGAAGAAGTTCAAGGCCGATTACCGGGTGATTCCATGGACAACATTTATTGAACCTGAAGTGGCGCGGGTGGGCTTAAACGAAATGGAGGCCAGGGAGCAGAAGGTTCCGTATGAAGTGACTCGCTACAACCTGGACGATCTCGATCGAGCGATTGCCGATAGTGCAGCTTACGGTTTCGTCAAGGTGCTGACAGTTCCGGGCAAGGATCGAATACTGGGGGTTACTATTGTCGGCGAACACGCTGGCGATCTGTTGGCGGAGTTTGTACTGGCCATGAAGCACGGTCTGGGCCTCAACAAGATCATGGGCACCATCCACACCTATCCGACCTGGTCCGAGGCCAATAAGTATGCTGCTGGGGAGTGGAAACGCGCTCACGCACCCCACAAGCTGCTGGCATTGGTAGAGCGTTATCACAGCTGGCGTCGGGGCTGATTGCATGATCAAGCGTTCTTTTGCAATGCTGATCTTGGCTCTGCTCGCGAGTGCCAGTCATGCGGAATTACCTGATCACCGGGAGTGGGATAATCTGCTCAAGAAGCACGTAACTCTTCTGCGTGGCGGCCAGGCAAGTGAAGTCGACTACGCGGGTATGGCGCGAGACCGTGAGGTCTTGCGTGAGTATCGCGAGCGGATGTCGCAGGTCAGCCTGGCGGAGTTCGATCTTTCATCGCCAGCGGATCAACTGGCCTTTTTGATCAATGCATACAATGCCTGGACTGTAGAGTTAATCCTCACGGAATATCCCAATCTTGAATCTATAAAGGATCTGGGCAATTTTTTTCGTTCGCCCTGGGGGCGGGAGTTTGTCGTTCTACTGGGTAAGACCCGTTCTCTGGATGATATCGAGCACAAGCTGATTCGTGGTTCAGGCCGATACCAGGATCCACGTATTCACTTTGCTGTGAACTGCGCCAGTATCGGTTGTCCGGCGTTGAGAAACGAGGCCTATAGTGGAACGGAGCTGGATATGCAGTTGCAGGATCAGATGCAACTATTTTTCTCGGACCGCGCCCGCAATAGAAAGGACGGCGGATATCTTCAGGTTTCCTCTATTTTCAAGTGGTACAGGGAAGATTTTGAGAAAGGCTGGATGGGGTTTGAGTCACTGCAACAATTTTTTTCACAGCACGGTGCTTTACTGGGTTTGACCGATGACGACATAGACCGTCTCAACACAGGGCAAATCGAAATCGAGTACCTGGACTATGACTGGCGCCTCAATGATCACGTAAGTGAACGCGATAAATCGATAAGGAATTAGAGATGTATGCACTTGTTCAAGACTACTATGGCCGGCAGCTGCAGAGTTCCAATGATCTGAAAACCAGTGCTTGCTGCGATATCAGTTTGGTGCCGCAATGGCTCAAACCCTTGCTCTCACAAATTCATCCCGAAGTGTTGTCCCGATATTACGGTTGCGGACTGGTGTGCCCGCCCTTGCTGGAAGGGTGTCGGGTGTTGGATCTGGGCTGTGGATCGGGCAGGGATGTTTACGCGCTCGCGCACAATCCGCAACCTGAGTATTGCACAACAGTGGCATAACACCACGCCATACAGTTTACGAAATCACGGAGAGCCAGTGCTGAAATACGGAAACCAGGTAGTCCTGATTATTTTTGGGGGGCTTCTTACAATTAGTGCGTATGCTCGCACAGAGGGGCAATGCGCGCCGCAAAAGGGCGTTGCCCTACAGGTGCTCGGCTCCGGTGGCCCGATAGCCGATGACGGTCGCGCCTCAGCTGGCTACATTATCTGGGTAGATGGACAATCAAAAGTACTTATTGATGCTGGCGGAGGTACTTTCTTACGTTTTGGGGAAGCCGGGGCCAGCTTTTCCGACCTTGATTTTGTCGGTGTAAGTCATTTCCATACCGACCACTCAGCAGATCTGCCAGCACTGTTGAAATCCGGATATTTCTCCGGACGAGAGCGCAGCCTCAGCATCGCAGGACCGGACGGAAGCGACACTTTTCCGGGCCTGGAATCTTACCTGCAGCGTATGCTGGATGAAAAAGAGGGCGCTTATGGGTATCTGTCCGGGTACCTGAATGGTACCGGTGGCCTGCCGGCTCTAGTGCCGTTGGAGATAAGCCGGAGTGCTAAAGAACCCGCAATGATTATGGGCGATAATCGGTCTGATATTGAAATTACTGCTATGCATGTCCCTCACGGTATTGTGCCTGCGCTGGCCTTCAGGGTCCGCATGGGCGCTACGGTCATTGTTTTTTCCGGTGACCAGAACGGTGATGATCCCCGCTTCATCGAATTTGCAAAAAATGCAACCGTACTGGTTATGCACATGCCGATCCCTGAGGGTGCTGGGGGCGTAGCCCGGCGACTTCACGCGCCGCCAGGTGTTATTGCAGACATTGCCAGTGAGTCTAGGGCGAAAACGCTAGTGCTCAGTCATTTTATGGCGCGCAGTCTTGTGGGTATCAAAGAAACCGTCAAATCAATCCGATCCATCTACGGCGGCAATGTCGTCGCTGCAGAGGATCTTGATTGTATTGTGGCTGAATCCATTTAGGCGCGTATACGGAACCCGCGATACTTCGTTGAGTTTATATACCTATATTATTGAGGCACCGCTCTATGCAAACGTCATTACTTTACCGTCTCACCATACTATTTCTAATGGGGGTACTATTTCCTGTCGCTGGCTACTCGCAAAACACGAAATACGAAAATCAACAGCCCACGATTGGAGGCTATAGCCCCGTTTCCTACTTCACCAAGAATATTGCGGAGCGAGGAAGTGCGGAATTCGCAGTAAAGCATGAGGGAAATACATACTATCTAACATCGGCAGATCAGGTCGAACTGTTCACTGAAAATCCCGCGAAGTATCGCCCAAGATACAAGGTTTGCCCCTACAGTTTGACGATAGGGGGAGCAGTGCCTCTTGACCCTACCAATTTCAAGATCGTTGGCGGGTCCTTACTATTGTTTCACAAAACAGAAACATCTGACGGGCTTAAGCTGTGGAATGATTCACCAGTGGATGAACAAACTCTTATCGAGCTCGCGGACAAAGAATACATCCTATTAAGATTTTGATCGATTGCTTGTGAAGCAGCAAACGCATTCCGATTTTTTATTGCTGTTCACCCCGCCTGAGAAACTGTTTCTGCCGCGGGAATAGTTTTTCGGGAAACAAGTAACAAATACTCCCCGGTTGCATCTAATCCGGGCGAGGCATGCTCTCGCAATGATTCTTTTGAGTTACAACGACGAGTATCGGAGATATATCATGAACACAATTGCAAAAATGGCGCTTGCCGCCTCAGCTGCCGCGCTGTTTTCCAGCGCAGTTATTATGCCGACCTATGCTGGTGATAAGGATGAGGCTGGCGCAGTCAAATGCCAGGGTATCAATTCCTGTAAAGGGACCTCAAAGTGTCAAACGGCAGAGAGCGCCTGCGCAGGCCAGAATTCCTGTAAGGGGCACGGCTGGATAATGGCTGGATCTGCTGACGAGTGTACGGAAAAAGGTGGCACTGTTCTTAAGTAAGCAGCTGACGGAGGTGGGTGTAGGGGCACGGTTCGCCGTGTCCTTCATTCGATTAGATAATGACTAACACGCTTCAGGGTTTCGGTCTCGGCTTGCGTCCCGAGCATTACCATGACTTTATAGACGGCCATCCGCGCGTAGACTGGCTGGAAATACTCACCGACAACTATCTGGTTCCCGGCGGCAAGCCCCTGTATTTCCTGGACAAAATACGCGAACGGTACCCGATCGCCATGCACGGTGTCGCCATGAACATCGGTTCATGCGACCCGCTTGATCTGGATTATCTGGCGAGCGTAAAGGCGTTGGCTAATCGCGTCAGTCCGGCTGTTGTTTCGGACCATCTGTGCTGGACCGGTTTCGCCGGCCAACGCATGCACGATTTGCTGCCACTTCCCTATACCGACGAAGCCATTATGCATGTAGCGGGCCGCATCCGGCAGGTGCAGGATATCCTGGCGCGTCGATTGACGATAGAAAACGTCTCAACCTACATCCAGGCCGCGGCACCCCTTAAAGAGTGGGAGTTCGTTGCGGCCATCGCCGCTGAGGCGGATTGTGATCTGCTGGTGGATATCAACAACATCTATGTCTCCAGCCGCAACCATCAGTTTGATGCGCTGACTTACCTGCAGGCCTTGCCGGCGGAACGGATTTGTCAATGGCATTTGGCCGGCCACAGTGATCATGGCAGCCATTGCATCGACACACATGACCAGGCGGTGTGCGAGGATGTCTGGGCTCTGTATGTTGCCGCCACCGAACTCTTCGGCGAAATACCCACGATGATCGAACGCGATGACAATATTCCGCCACTGGTGGAGTTGGTTGGGGAATTGGACCGGGCGCGAAGTCTGAGCCAGTTGGGAGCACAGTGTGCAACTGCGTGAATGGCAGGAGCGATTCCAGCGGCGTATTTTCCAGTCGCAGCAACCCGATGAAGTCCTGCTCGAGAACCTGTTGCCCGGTTCCACCAGCAAGCAAGCGCAATTGGAAATCTATAGCAATGCCTACGTTATTCGGCTGGTCGAAGCATTGCGCAGTAATTACCCCGCGCTGCACCAGCTACTTGGCGATAGAGATTTTGACTCGATGGGCGTTGCCTACCTGCGGCAGTACCCTCCCACGCATTCGTCCATTCGCTGGTTTGGCCATGCGTTGGCAAAATTTCTCCAGAGCGAGAAACCTTACGCTGGCTTACCGATAATGTCCGAGCTTGCCAGCTTTGAGTGGGCCTTGCGCCATACCGTCGATGCCGCTGACACAGAGCGGCTGACGATTGAGAGTCTGCAGGCGATTGTGCCCGAGTGCTGGGGCGAATTGCGATTTGTCCTGCATCCGTCAGCCAGTGTAATGGCGTTGCAGTGGAATACACCGCCGTTATGGCAGGCCCTGACCGCAGAGCAGCTGCCACCCGAGCCGGTCAAACAAATGATGAACTGGATCGTCTACCGTCAACCCGACCTGGTGGCGGCGTGGCGCAGTGTATTCGAACTGGAAATGGCGGCACTGGACTGCCTGGCCCGGGGAGAAACATTTTCCGATATCTGCGAGGTAGTGGCGAGGTTGGTGCCGGACGCCGGTGATAGTGCCTTAAGATCGGCAGAATTGTTGCGATCATGGGTCGAACAAGGGCTGATTTCAATCCAATACGACTAAACACCAGAGGGATAAAGTTATGGGCAGTAATTCGTTTATTGGCAAAGTACGCTCCGCTTGGGGCAGCGTTGAGGAACAGGTACTCAATCGGCTGGCGCCGGTTGCCGACCTGGTTGCGCGCCTTTACATCGCCAAAATATTCTGGTCGTCCGGTTGGAATAAAATCACGGACTGGGACACTACACTCTACCTCTTTCGTGAGGAGTATCGTGTGCCCTTGCTACCGCCCGAGCTGGCGGCCTGGCTGGGGACAGGCGGTGAGCTGGTATTATCCGTTTTGCTCGCAGTCGGCCTGTTCACCCGCTTTTCCGCCAGTGGACTCTTTGTATTGAATATTGTCGCGTTCGTGTCCTACTACGATGCCTTGAAGGACTCTCCCGTCGCAATACAGGACCATCTTGCGTGGGGAATCATATTGTCACTGCTGATGGTTGCCCAGGTCAGGCAATTGACGGTCGATCATTTGGTGCTGCGGCGCCCGGGCTGAATCACCCGGGTCCGCTGCCGGCTCCCAGTGCAGTATGCGAATGGTGGTTGAAATTACTTCAGCTTGGGAAGAATATATTCCCCGGGCAGTAAGCCGGTTATTACCTCAACCATGCCATCTCCGGTTGGCTGGCCCAGACGCACAAAGCGACGCTCTACCTTGCCGTCACGCGTCACTAGTACAACGTCCAGCTGTCCCACTTGAGCAACGCGGTCACTAGGTACCAGCAGGCGTGTGCGTGTTCCCGCGGGAACGTGCAGACGGGCATACATGCCGGGCAGCAAGCCCTGGTCCGGCGGCAGTATCGCCCTGACCAAAAAGCTGCGCGATCCCGGGTCCGCTGCCGGTACGATCTCCTCGATACTCGCGATCAGACTGCTATTGGCAGAGGGAATTTCCACCTCCAACTGTTGGCCGACCTTCAGTGGCAGCGCCAGCTGTTCGCGCACCCATGCCTCCACCCTTAGTGAAAACGGGTTGTAGAGTGAGAGCAGTTTCTGGCCGGGGGAGGCTGTATCGCCCGGCTCGGCGAAGCGGTCGACAACGCGTCCTGAGATCGGTGAGCGTATTTGTGTAAATGCCACCGCGACCTGGGCTTGTTCCAGTGCCTGCTGTGCCGATCCCAGATCGGCCTTCAGGCTGCTAGCGGTGGCGCGCGCAGCGTCGCGATCAGCGACGGCGATCAAGCCACGTTGGTGCAATTGATTCGCCCGCTCCAGGTTTTGCGTTGCCTCCACCAGGCGAGCCTGCACCGCCTGAATCTGATCGCGGGCCTGTTGCTCCCGGGCCAGCAGGTCTCTTTTCTCCAGCTCCAGGAGTAATTGTCCCTGCTCTACCAGGTCGCCCGCGCGTACTGCGATGCTGGTGATTCGAGCCATCAGGCGAGAGGATATGACCGTGGTTTCCTTTGCCTCTATGGATGCTGGCACAGGCTCGGTAATAGATGACTCTTGCACAAAGACTGGCACAGCTGCGGTGATATCCGCCTTTTCCAGGGGATCCAACCCCGGCTGAATTTTGTGGTCAAAGTACCCTCCCATCGTTGCTAACAGCAAAAGCAGCGCGATGATGGCCACAATAGGCAGCAGCACCCGGTGTCTGGTCATAATATTTCCTCCTGTGGCGCGGGGTCGTTTGGAACGGCTCGGCTGTCATCGAATACCAGCAGGTACACCACCGGGACCACCAGCAGGGTCAGTACGGTGGATGCCACAATGCCCAGTATGATGGCCAGTGCCAGTCCGCTGAATACCGGGTCGAGGATGATGATAAGGTTGCCCAGCATGGTTGTGCCCGCAGTGAGCAGGACCGGTCGCATGCGCACCGATCCCGCCTGCAGGATGGCTTCGCGAATGGGTTCGCCACGCCCCCTGGCCTGACCAATAAAATCTACCAGAATAAGAGAGTTGCGAACCACAATGCCGGCCAGGGCAATCATGCCTATCATGGCGGTGGCGGTGAAAAGTACCGGCTCTGGAGCTCCTGCAACGACCCGTTCGCCCAGATGATTCAACAGCCAGAAGCCTGGCATGATGCCGATAATTGTAAGGGGAATGGATGACATGATGATGAGTGAGAGAGCGGTGGAACTGGTTTGGAAGCGTAACACCGCAAAAATAGCTATCAAGGCAAACAAATAGCCCAAGCCCATGTCCCGGAAAACATCCTTGGTAATCCGCCATTCCCCTTCACCATCCCATACCACATCCGTTCCGGCAGGTAGTTGCCAGCTGTCCCCGGCGCCACTACTAATATACGTGCGCTTATCCCATGGCGTGGCGGTCCGCCCGATAGCTGCATCCATGTCAGCATGCAAGTCGGCAATAACTTCCGCAGGTGTGCGCCCATTGAGCTCCGCTGTCACGTACACCACCGGGCGGAGGTCCTTGTGATGAATGGCCTGGTCGGCAATACCCGGTTCAAAAGCGCCCAGTTCGCCCAGCGGCACCAGGGGTTGCGGCGCAAAATCCAGCCCCTGATCGGTGCTGGTTTTGGTGACGCCCTGGCGCCCCCTGACCAGCAGACGTTCGAAATCATTTGTGGAAACCCTGTGCTGCGGGTCAATTCGAAACTCAAGTGGCAGGGGTACGGCTTCCCGTTCCAGCTGCAGGTAACCGGCCACATAGCCTGCGTTGGCCATAGCCAGTGTACTGGCGATATCATCTGTGCTCACCCCGGAGAGGGCCGCCTTCCACTTGTCGGTGACGAAACGCAGGCGCGATCTATCGTCCTCCACCGTGGAATCGATCTCCACTACATGAGCCTCCCGTGACAGCCTGCTCATTAATACCCGGGCCGCTTCTTTCTGGGTGCTGTATGGCGTTAGGGTTTCGCCGTAAATTTCTCCGACCAGGGTGCTGAATACTGGCGGACCGGGAGGCACTTCAACGACTTTAATTCTGACTCCTTCGCGGTTGTGGGGCGCCAGCAGCTGGCGCAGTCGCAGTACTACTGCGTGGGATTGATCGACGCGTAGGGATTTATCTGCCAGGGTAAGGCGCAGCTCGGCCTGGTGGGTACCGTATCGCTGGTAGTAACGCCTCACCATGCCATTGAAATCGATGGGGGACGGCACACCGACAAAGGCGGCTATCGCCAGCACCTCGGGCATCCGGGCCACCTGGTCGGCAATTTCCCTTGCTGCCGCTGCAGTATGCTCCAGGCTGGAGCTTTCAGGCATATCGATCAGGACCTGCACTTCATTCTTGTTGTCGAAGGGCAGCAGCTTGAGAGGTACAGCGCGAAACAGCGGCAAAATGGCGGTTGCGACAAACAGCGCAAGTACCAGCCACAGAACCGTTTTGGCTCGACGGCGATGGCTGATCAACGGATTAAGCAGCCTGCGGTAGAGTCCTTGGTGTAACCTGGCCGCCAGCTCTTCGTCTGATTCCGGGCTTTCCCTGAGCAACCGGCTGGCAAGCCAGGGGGTGACCAGGAAGGCAACCAATGTACTGGCAATTACACTCACGGGCACGTTAAAGGCCATGGGCGCCATGTAGGGCCCCATCATACCAGAGATAAAAGCGAGCGGCATGAACGCGACAATGATAGTGACCGAGGACAGGATGAGAGGCACCCTGATTTCCGCGATAGCCGCTGCGGTCCGATCCTGCACCGACAAGGATTTTCGCGCCATAAACCTGGAAATGTTATCGACGCCTGTGATGGGGTCGTCCACCAGCAGTCCCAGTGAAAGGATCAGTGCGAACAACGTGACCCGGTTAATGGTGTAACCCAGGGCCATATCCAGCCCAAGTGTGATTCCGTAGCAAACCGGGACTGCCAGGCCTACCACCACCGCCGCGCGCCAGCCCAGAAAAACGCCGACAAATATCACCACCGTGATGACCGCGAACACCAGGCTGCTGGCGAGGTCGTTAACCTTGGTATTAGCCGTCTGCCCGTAATCTCGCAGTACCGCCACATGGACCTCGGGAGGAAGCAGTTGTTGCTGTAAGCTAGCCATTTCGCGGTGCACCTCCTGCGCCACCGTTACAGCATTTGAGCCATGCTGCTTGGCCACCGAAATCGCCACCATAGGGTTACCCGTACCAGGGGCAGCGCCGCCACGCTTGTCAGCCGCAGGGTGAGCCGAGGTGAAATCTATCCATGTATAACTATCGGCTTCTGCCGGCCCGTCTTCAACCCTGGCCACGTCACGAAGGAATACCGGGGCCCCATCTATCACATTGACCACAAGTGTCTCGAGTTCGGTCACATCTCGAACAAAATCTCCAGACTCCAGCAATATCGATTGATTATTGAAGCCCCAGTTTCCGGCACTGCGCCGCACATTCGATATAGCCAGGGCCGCAACCACGTCAGCTGGTGTGGTCTTGCGAGCGCCCATGCTCTCGGGGTCGACGAGGATTTTGATAGTGCGCGGCCTGCCACCGACTACATTGACCTCGCTCGTTTGGGTGATTCCCTGTAGTGTGGTTGCCACCTCATCAGCCATGCGGCGCAGTTGATAATCATCGTAGAGATCCGCGTCCTCACTCCATAGGCCGAGCATCACCACAGGGATATCATCCACCTCGACCGGGCGCAGCATCCACTGGCTGACCACCGGTGGAATCTTGTTCTGGTTGGAATAAAGTTTGTTGTACGTGTTAAATAGCGATATTTCCCGGTCCTGCCCCACGTAAAACGCCAGGGTTGCCGTGGCACGGCCGCTGGCCGTAGCGGAATAAACGTGTTCAACACCGGGAATTTGTGCCAGGAGTTTTTCCAGTGGTGTGGTTACCTGTCGCTCCACCTGCCTGGCGCTTAGCCCCGGCGCCTCCACCATTACGTCGATCATGGGAACCACGATCTGCGGCTCCTCCTCTCGCGGTGTATAAAGCAACGCGATAACGCCAGCGGCGATTCCGAGCAAGAATATCAGTTGAGGTAAACCACCTCGCAAGGCATACAGTACTAGCCGGTCGAGGGCATTGGGCTTATTTTCAGTGCGCACGTCTGAGCGATCGCATGTTGATAAACGGTATTCCGTGAGTTATTTCAGGGTTTCACGGTATACATACCGCTGACAGCAAATTCTAGCATAAGCTAATGTAGGGTCGACTGAACAGACGTTGTATGGATGAAATTCGCTAATGTGTGAGCCTTTTGTCGCTTCGAGAGTATGGCAACTGGAAAGGCTGGAACTAGCGGAACGGATCGAACTGGTAAAGTCAGTTTTCGACTGACTTGCCAAGCAGGGTCCTGCCAATCTTCTGTACTGTAACGGCGAGTGTCTTTCCGCTTACGCAAACCGGCGCATCCGGGCTAGCGGGCGTATAGAACAGCCCGGCAAGTAAAAGCACGAATTTTTCTCAGACGTTTGTTATTGTTATACTGCAAAATGATACGTTTTCCTCGTTCCGAGGTCCATAATCGTCGTGTGCTGGTAGGCGGGCTGAGCCGGGAAGGCCGCAAGGCCATAATTCAATCCGACATGCGCAAGCTGCCCCAGGCCTGTCATATTGTGCACGACATGCAGACCGGTTATAGCATCAGCGCAAAAGTGCCTAATCGCTCTCGCGCCGGGGGTTTTCTTCAAGCGGATTCGATTTTTTCAGTACAAGCCGGTTGGCCATCCTGCCGCAATACGAACGTGAGATTTGAGCATGCCGCAGCAAACTATTACAGCTGATGGAAGCGACGATGTTCCAGAGAGTCTGATTCTCAGCGAGATACAGGTGATCCTGGCGGAAAAACGTACGTCGCTCTCCACGCTGCGCACCGGCATCGCCGTGTTCGCGTTGCCGCTCTCGGTGCTCAGCGTTTTGATTGCCACTTCGCGGCTCTACGAAGTCAGCGCTGTCATGCACTGGCTGTTCCCACTATTGATTCTCACTATTGGACTCGTGGCGCTGGGGATTTATCTTGTTACCACCGCCATACGGCGCATTCAGCATTTCAACCGACTTCTGGACGATTTCAAAACAAAATATACACGCCTGGCTCGCCTGCTCGATTGAGGCGGGGAGGCGAAGCACCTCTGTTTCCTGGCGCATTCACGGGGGTGACATGACACGAGAAAAGCAAAAGACCACTGGGACAATGGGCGCTTGTTAGGCCAGCGGGAATTTGCAGCGCGCCGGGTTAATTCCATATAGTCTAGCAAGGTAGCGTGCTTGAAACGCACGGAATAGAGCAGTAGAACAACTCGTATACCGGTCCCGATGGAACTCCTCCCGACCAGCCCAACAGGAAAAATTCATGATAAATGAGCAATGGTTTCTGCTGGTGGGTGGCCTCCTGCTCCTCATGGGCCTCACACCGTCTCTTATCAAGCGCGTGCCATTCACGTCCGCGATGGTGTATCTGGCAGTGGGGCTTATCGCCGGGCCAACGTTGCTGAATGCCTACCACTTTAACCCGCTCAAGCAATCGGCACTGCTGGAAACGTTGACCGAGGTAGCGGTGCTCATTTCCCTGTTTGCCGCGGGAGTGAAAATGCCTGTGCCTTTCACTCTCCTTCGCTGGCGCACACCGATATTGCTGGCCTTCGTGTCCATGTCAGTTACCGTTGGCCTGATCGCCGGGTTTGCACATTACGCACTCGGTCTGTCATTGGGGGCGGCCGTGCTGCTTGGTGCTATCGTCGCGCCCACCGATCCGGTGCTGGCCACAGACGTCCAGATTCGGCATCCAGGCGATCGCGACCGGTTGCGCTTCTACCTGACCTGTGAGGCGGGCATGAATGACGGTAGCGCGTTTCCCTTTGTGATGCTCGGGCTGGGCTTGCTCGGCCTGCACGACCTGGGTGAAGCGGGGCTGCAATGGGCCATGGTGGATGTTATTTGGGCCACTGCGGGCGGCATCGCTATCGGGGTTGCGCTGGGCTCTGGGCTGGCACGGCTGGCGTGGAAACTGCGCAACGGGCCGCACAGGCACGATCTGATGGATGATTTCCTTGGTCTCGGGCTGATCGCAGCCGTTTACGGCGTTAGCGAACTGCTCTCTGCATGGGGTTTTCTGGCCGTGTTTTTTGCCGCCGTGGCACTGCGACAAACCGAGCTCAAGCTCAGTGGCAGGCCTCCGGACAACCCCGACGAATTGCAAGACAGCGCGTTACCCCTCAGTGATACGGCTGTTGAAGTTCCGGTATCTACCGTTAGTGAGGGCTCGCTGCTGTTCAAGGAGCATCTCGAACGCCTGTCTGAGATGATGCTCATCCTACTGGTGGGCGGTACCTTATTTGTCGACTCCTGGAATTGGCGGGCCGTGGGGCTGGCCTGTTTCCTCTTTCTGGTGGCGCGGCCGGTCAGTGTGCTGGTCGGGCTGTCCTTGTCCCGCACGTCCTGGCGGATTCGCGGCCTGGCGGGCTGGTTTGGCGTGCGCGGGATAGGCTCACTTTACTATTTGATGTACGCCATTCAGCACGGGCTGCCCGAAGACCTCGCCCTGCAGCTGATCCAGATAACGCTGATCGTGATTACGCTGTCAATTCTTGTCCACGGCATCAGTGTCAAACCGCTTATGAACCGCTACGGAGGGCGATGATGGGAAAGGTGTCTAATCGTTTGGTTTGGCTGCAGGCTCATTGAGCACTTCAGCGCGCCAGTCGGCACCCATTTTCTCCTCGATATAGTCGCGCATAAACTGCCGTATTTTTTGCGAGGGGGTGACATCTTCCAATGCGCAGAGCTTTTCGAAGGTAGTTTTTTTATTTGGATCGACCAGTAGCGTTAATCGCGCAGTACGCTTTTCCATAGTAATGACTCGTCAAGAAGCCTGGCTAGGCTCTGGTCCGTTGGTATTTAATTAACATATTATTACAATATATCTCGTCTTTCCAGTACCCCTTGCAATCAGGTTACCAGACACCATGCCTTTCAGGCGGCGCTGAGGTATAGCTGCATTATGTACTAATGTGATTAACATGCAATTAGTTTATAATTAACATTTGGGATATGGAGTTGGGAGTCTTGCATGGCTCATAGAGCACATTTGTTTTCATTGCGCATCGGTCATGCCCTGCGCGAGGCATGCTTTGGCAGTGAGCCCTATAGCCTGCCGCGCTTGTGGCGTGATGTACTGGCGGGGGTGACCGTCGGAATTATCGCGATCCCGCTGGCCATGGCACTGGCGATTGCCAGTGGAGTGGCGCCTCAGTACGGTCTCTATACCGCGATCATTGGCGGCTTTGTCATTGCCCTGACGGGAGGTAGCCGGTTTAGTATTTCGGGGCCGACAGCGGCTTTTGTGGTTATTCTCTACCCGATAGCCCAGCGCTACGGTCTCGCAGGTTTGCTGCTGGCAACTTTTTTGTCTGGGTTGATGCTGATAGCTATGGCCTACGCGCGCCTGGGCCGTTTTATTGAATATATTCCCGAATCGGTCACTCTCGGATTTACTGGTGGCATTGCAGTTGTTATCGCCACCCTGCAGCTGAAAGACTTTTTCGGCCTGACCTTTCAGGACATGCCGGAGCACTACGTAGACAAGGTCTGGTTGCTCGCCACATCGATTGACCAGTTCGACGGCCCAAGTGTGGTCACGGCGTTGCTAACGCTGGGCATCATGCTGTTTTGGCCGCGGCTCAAAACGGCGATTCCACCACACTTGCCCGCCGTGATACTGGCGAGTCTTTTCTGTGTGTATCTCGCGAGCGCGGGATACAGCGTTGATACCATCGGGTCCCGGTTCAGTTATCTTTTGCCGGATGGCTCAATGGGCATGGGTATTCCCCCTTACCTGCCAGGTTTTGCCTGGCCATGGCAGCAGCCCGGCCCCGGCGGACAACCGTTTGAATTCAGTTGGGCACTGGCGGTGAGCCTGCTCCCCTCGGCTTTCGCCATCGCCATGCTGGGCGCTATCGAGTCCCTGCTGTGTGCGGTGGTGCTGGATGGAATGACGGGGAAACGCCATAGCGCAAATAGCGAGCTGCTCGGGCAGGGTCTGGGAAATATCATCGCGCCATTTTTTGGCGGTATTACGGCAACCGCCGCGATAGCGCGCTCTACGGCCAACCTGAAAGCGGGCGCGGAATCTCCGGTTGCAGCCATGATCCATTCACTGGTGGTATTGCTGGGGCTGGTAGTGCTCGCATCCCTTTTGGCCTACCTGCCGATGCCCGCCATGGCGGCGTTACTGATCGTGGTTGCCTGGAATATGAGCGAGGCGCCGAAATCACTGCACCTTGTCAAGCACGCGCCGGCATCCGACATTGCCGTTTTTTTAACCTGCCTGATATTGACAGTTTTCTTCGATATGGTGATCGCGATCACCGCGGGTGTGCTGCTGGCCTGCATTCTGTTTGTTAACGAGATGGCGGCGATGACGAAGATCACCGATATAACGGGCAATAACAAGCTGGTTGATGTGGATCTTCCGGACCGCTGGGCTGTTCTGAAAATAAATGGCCCGCTGTTTTTTGCCGCAGCAGACCGCGCTTTCGGTGAGATCTCCGCTATCATGGCAGATCTCGACGGGGTCATTCTCTATATGGATGGCGTGACGCTTCTGGATGCGGGGGGGGTCGCGGCGATGAACAAGTTGGTCGCTTACTCCGCCAGCGAGGGAAAGCAGGTCATTATAGCCGACCTCCAGTTTCAGCCATTAAAAACACTGGCCAGGGCGAAAGTCGAACCGATAGCCGGTGTGACAACTTTTTATCCAACACTTAATGAGGCCATTCATCATTTCAGCTGAATTGAAATTACCACTATGAAAATATCAGAAGCAAAGGAGAAGTTTGAAGCTAATTATTTTAGCCTGGTAGAGATCAGGAAAAATCCTGCCGATATAAGTGAGTATATAGCCTTGCTGTTCGGTCAGGATGGAAAGTCCTTCATGCTCTGCTATGAAAATGACACGGTTCTATGCTCCAGGGAGCTGGAGCATTTAATCCTGATGTTGAAAGAGGTCGGGTTCAGCCGGGCGAAAATATACTTTTAGCTTTTGCGGTTGGTCAGGTGGCAATATAGCTGACCAATACAATCAGCCCCGTGACGATGAGTGCAAAGTACAATGCGGCTGCGAGAAATACATGGAGCCCGTTGGCGCGGTCAAAATCACTGACGCGTTGCACCCTTTTGCGCACGCCCAGGTGGCCAGACAACACGATTCTTACAAGTTCTATAAAAGTAAGAGGGCGTTTGGGGCTGTCATCTTTGGTCCCCTTTTGGGTGTTTGTCTCATTCATTCGAGGATTTTACCGCAAGCGAGTGCCTGTGGTAAGCGCTGATTGATTCACCTGTACTCAGGATAAACCTGTGGAACTCACACAGCGCACTGCCAAATTCCGACTACCTGCGCTAGAATGCGCCGCGCGGAGGTTCGAATGAGATCGGGCCCCCTGTTTTCCCGCTTCCAACCAGTGCGCGGGCCCTGCGATCAGGCTGCCCCAGGAGGCCTTACTGTGACAAGCATTCAGGTCCCGGACAAGCCGCTGCTGCAGGAGTGGTTGGATGCCGCTGGCACAGAGTACTATATGTGTGGCCAGTGTGAGGGGCTGCACATCCCGGCGCTGCGCGACGCGCCTGGGGTGATTGATAGTCGCTTGTTTCTGGAAGAATACGGTTTGTTATTGACTACAGAGTTGGAGGTGCGTCCGGGGGCTTTGCTGCTGTTATCAGCAGATATGGGAAGGCTCAATATGGACTACCCAACCCTGAAGATTTTCCTCGACGTGGTGGATGATGCGTTGCCGCAGCTGGTAGTGGCTGCAACGTGCCCTGCGGGGGCTGGTTTGTCGCGGCAGCAGTTCAATCTCTTCGTGGCGACGGCGATAGAGGCGGGCGGTCATCTGGCTCAGAGCTGTGAGCAGTTGAACTATCTGTATAAGGCGCCTGAGGCAGAAGAGCCGATGCTCCACTGAGTCCGCGTTTCGGTGGCTGCAAATGGAGACAGGCAGGCGTAATATGCAGCGCTTGAGCCCCATTGCTGGCACCTGGTGTTAATTCGCCGTAAGTTTATAATTTTATTAGAAGAAGCGGTTGACAAGGTGCCGGTCCATCCGGACAATATGCCGCCTTTCGGAGGGGTTCCCGAGTGGCCAAAGGGATCAGACTGTAAATCTGACGCGCGAGCTTCGGTGGTTCGAATCCACCCCCCTCCACCAAGATAGTTATACAGCTGCGTTTTGCGCGGTAGGTGGTGTAGAGAATACATGTTGTACCGGGGTGGATTTGAACCACACGGTTCGACAGAGCGGCGAAAGCCGTTCAGAGCGCCGCTTTGCGGCGACCCGGAGGGTGAGGGGCGTAGCCCCGAATAATCCACCCCCCTCCACCAGACAGATGAAAGCTGCATATTACGCAGCGGGTATAGTTCAGTGGTAGAACGTCAGCCTTCCAAGCTGAATATGCGGGTTCGATTCCCGCTACCCGCTCCAGAGTTAGAAGGATAGCGCTCATATAGCTCAGTCGGTAGAGCACTTCCTTGGTAAGGAAGAGGTCACCGGTTCAAATCCGGTTATGAGCTCCACTTATCCCTAACTTTTTGTTTTAAAAGGTAGTTTGGGAAGTTAGATCAACCGCTTGGCGCTTACCCCAGTGCCGGTTTGTATAGGAGAGTGTCGTAATGGCAAAGGAAAAGTTTGAACGTAACAAGCCCCACGTCAATGTGGGT
>TARA_R110001592_G_scaffold6774_8_pt1 | contig 22586 bp, 20 predicted proteins | sample TARA_R110001592 | Tara Oceans TARA_R110001592 (sample SAMEA4398387) | marine metagenome | biome: Polar Biome; feature: [SRF] surface water layer (ENVO:00010504); material: water (ENVO:00002006), including particulate matter (ENVO:01000060) such as... | depth 5 m | reverse complement strand
CAGTAGTTTTAATGCGCTGCTGAAAACCTTGGAAGAGCCGCCTGCACACGTCAAGTTTTTGCTAGCAACAACTGACCCGCAAAAACTACCAGCGACGATTTTATCCCGTTGTTTGCAATTCAATTTAAAAAATCTCACACCAGAGCGCATTGTCGATTACTTAAAGACAGTCCTCGCGCACGAAATGGTGCAGTTTGACGAGTCGTCACTCTGGCTGTTGGGTCGCGCGGCTGACGGCAGTATGCGCGACGCGCTGAGTTTGACGGATCAGGCGATCGCCTTTGGTTCCGGCAAGTTGGGCGAGGCAGATGTACGTCAGATGTTGGGAACCATTGACCATAATTCTGTCTATCGTCTAATAGAGGCTTTGGCGGTGAGTGATGGTGCCGCGCTGTTAGCTGTAGTGGCTGATCTTGCCGAAATGGGGGCTGATTTCGCCGGCGTTATTACTGAGTTACTGGTGGTTATGCATCGCTTGGCGGTCGCGCAAACGGTACCCGATGGCTTGGATAATAGTCTGGGTGATCGCTCTAAAATCATAGGGTTAGCTGGCAAGCTTACAGCAGAAGATGTGCAGTTTTACTATCAAATTGGGCTCTCTGGGCGGCGGGATATGGGCTTGGCACCTGACCCCCGCGCGGGTCTTGAAATGCTGTTGTTGAGAATGCTAGCGTTTAAGCCCCAGGGCGTAATTGACGGACCTCGTAAAATTTTACCTAAACCTGTGGCGGCAGTGGCGGAGGCCGCTACTTCGGTAAAAAAGCCGCAGACGCTTGATTCGGCGCAAGAAGCGTCGACGAGCGTTGCTGACGTATCGAGCGCCTCAGCGCCTGATTTAGATGTAAATCTTCGGTCTCGAGAGCCGCTTGCTGAGCTACAAGATGATCGGGCTCAAGATCACGTTATATCGCCATCATCTTCGCCACCTATTCCAAACGAGGCTGTTGGGATGGCCGCTCAGGTGGCTGATGACGTAGCAAGGTCTGCGGTTTTGCCTCAAACTGAGGTTGGCGCGGCTGAACCTATCAGTAATTTGGGTGAGCCGTCTGCGGAGAGTAATGAAGCGCCTGAAGAAGCCATTACTTCCAGGCCCGAGTTGGCCACTGAGAAAATCGCTTTTACTGACTTAAACGAGACGGTTTGGCGTGAGCAATTTGACGTATTCCCTTTGCCGGGGATGTTGGGAAGTTTAGCGGGGCTCTGTCAAATTGCAGCCATATCCGCTGATCACGTTTCATTTACTGTAAATGCTGAGAACACTGCCTTTCTCAGTGATCGCAATGTCGAGCGCTTAGGTGAGTTGCTGTCAGAATATTTTGGCGAAGCACTTAAGGTTACGGTTGATATCGGTGATACTCCGCACGAAACGCCTGCTGCCTATAAACAGCGTTGCTTAGATGAGCGCTTAGTCGTGGCCAGAAACGCTTTGCGAAGCGATTTCCATGTAAAGCGTATAATCGAAGAATTTGATGGTGTGCTCGATGAAGAGTCAGTGCGCCTTGTTGATTAGTGAGATATAGATATGAAACCAGACTTGAATGAATTAATGAAAAAAGCCGCTGAGATGCAGGAAAGAATGCAGAAGGCCCAGGCTGAACTTGCCAATGTTGAAGTGCAGGGTGAATCTGGTGCGGGCTTGGTAAAAGTCACGATGACGGGGCGTCACGACGTCCGCCGGGTGGTGATTGACCCTAGCGTGATGTCTGAAGGCAAGGAAATGCTAGAAGACCTGTTAGCTGCAGCAGTAAATGATGCGGTTCGCAAAGTTGAAAAAAACAACCAAGATCAGATGGGTGGAATGATGTCCGGGTTAGGTATGCCCGATGGCTTCAAGATGCCATTCTAATTATGAGTTATAGCCCACTAATAGACGACTTAATTGATGCGCTGCGCTGTTTGCCCGGTGTAGGTGCTAAGTCCGCACAGCGTATGACCTTCCAGTTGTTGGAGCGTAACCGTCCAGGCGCTGCGCGCTTGGCTGCTGCTTTGAGTAAGGCCGCAGAACATGTTGGCCACTGCAATAGCTGCCGGACCCTAACGGAAAATGCGCAGTGCCATATTTGCGCTGATCAGCGCCGAGATCAGCAAACAATTTGTGTCGTAGAGTCACCGGCTGATGTGCTTGCGTTTGAACACAGTGGTGATTACAAGGGTCTGTACTTTGTGTTGATGGGGCATTTATCTCCCATCGACGGTATCGGCCCCGCAGAAATTGGCATTGATCGTCTGCTAGAACGAAGCGCAGAATTAGCGATTAGTGAGCTGATACTGGCGACCAACCCTACGGTTGAAGGTGAGGCAACCGCTTACTATATTACCGAGCAAATGCGCAGCCGAGGGATTGCCGTGAGTCGTATTGCCCACGGTGTGCCGCTGGGTGGCGAATTGGAATACGTGGACAGCGGTACGCTGGCACATGCACTTAAAGGACGTCGTCCCATTGACTGATTCTGTTGAATCCCGAGTTTATATTGATACCGACGCGGCACTAGTCGCCGCTTGCGAACGTTGGGCCATAGCGCCATTTTTGGCTATTGATACTGAGTTTATTCGCACTGACACCTTCTACCCAATAGCCGGTTTATTGCAGGTTGGGGCAAATAGCGAGCTCTATTTAATCGATCCTTTGCCGATAAGCGATTGGTCGGCATTCACCGCCTTGCTACGGCGCAGTGATTTACCCAAGGTTATTCATTCCTGTAGCGAAGATCTGGAAGTATTCCAGGTCTTATTTCAATGTATTCCGCAGCCCTTGCTCGACACCCAAATCGGCGCTGCATTGGCCGGCATGGGCGCGGGCTTGAGCTACCAAAAGCTGGTTATGGATTGCTTGGGAATTCACGTTGAAAAAGGCGAAACCCGGTCTGATTGGCTACGACGCCCCTTGAGTGAAAGTCAGTGCGTATATGCAGCATTGGATGTGCTGTATTTGCAGCGAATTTACCCGATATTGTGTCAGCGCTTAGAGGAAAAGGGCGCTCTGGCATGGTGGCATGAGGATTGTGAGCTTATTACTAAGCAGGCAGAGAAGCCCTTGATCGTTACTGAGTACTATCAGCGAATAAAGTCGCTATGGAAGCTCAGTGGTCGTCAGCAATACATTTTACAAATATTGTGTGCATGGCGGGAAACTGAGGCGCGCGCCCGCAATATTCCCCGAGGCCGGGTGTTGAAGGATGCTGCGTGCTTTGAAATTGCGCGACATGCCCCGGCTGATAGTAGTCAGCTAGGTCGAATTAAAGAAGTCTCCCCAGGTAGTGTGCGACGCTACGGTGACACGATAATGGGCTTGGTTGCTGAGGGTCTCGCAGGGGACGACAGTGTATTGCCACCGCCAGCGCCTAAGCCGCTGACATCGAGCCAAACCCAGCACTATAAGCAAATGAAGGCGGTAGCCGAGCAAGCGGCGAATGAACTTGGTGTCGCCGCAGAAGTGTTTGTTAAGAAGCGTGATATTGAAGAGATCATTCGCACAGGGTCGTTACCCACTGCGTTATCAACGTGGCGCAAGCCATTGATTGGCGATAAGTTAATTTCGCTAAATGAGATGAAAGCATGAAGCGTATTTGCGCGGTTTACCGCAGTGCTCGCAATGAAGGCATGTACTTATACGTGGATCATGAGGAGGATCTTAGTCGGGTTCCCGACGACTTACTGGCGCGCTTTGGCACGCCGGCGCGCTCTATGACCTTGGTATTACATGCCGACAGAAAGCTCGCGCGCGCAGATGTCGTAAAGGTAATGCAAGAAATAGCCGAAAATGGGTTTTATCTTCAATTGCCACCGCAACCGGAACGCTTGGATCCCCGAGTTGTTCCAGAAACGGACGACTGAATTGAAATATGGCTGATATTGTTCGACGCCCATTTTGGGAGCGCAAAACCTTGGCGGAGATGTCAGTCGAGGAGTGGGAGTCAGTGTGTGATGGCTGTGGTAAATGCTGCCTTCACAAGCTAGAGGACCACGATAACGGCGAGGTCTATTACACCGATGTAGCCTGTCGGTTGCTAGATACTACCTTGTGTCGTTGCAGTGATTACAGTGCGCGCAGAAGCTTAGTGCCGGATTGCGTTTCCCTAAGACACAGCGATCCCGCTGAGATGTATTGGCTACCTAATAGTTGCGCCTATCGCGTATTGGCCGAGGGTCGCCCTTTAGAAGATTGGCACCCCTTGATTTCTGGTGACGTGAATAGCGTTCATGAGGCGGGTATATCGATAAAAGATCGCTGTATTAGTGAAGATGATCTCAAAAATGCTGATTATGAAGATCGTATTATTTATTGGGTGGAGTAGACATGATTGATCTGAATGATTACCGGCTTGCTTGGCAGGTATACCTCGGTGTTGGCGCACTGGCCGGTGTGATTTGGTGCTTACTGTTGCGGCGTTTTCCGGTAAGAGTATTAAGGTTTTGGTTGATGACCGCGGGCGTTGTGTTTTTGTTTTTACCGGTTCGCCACCCAGATATGCCTGAATTGTGGGTGCCGTCGGCAGGCGCGGCGGTATTAACACTCTTAACTGACGGGGTAGAGGCCGCAGTGCCGATATTAGTGACCATCGGTGCATCTCAAATATTGGCGTTGGTGGTGGGCGTGTTGCTGGCCTATGTTTTCAGTGCTGGTGGCGACAGCCCTAAAAAAGCGAAACCCAAAGGCGGCGCTGCTAGTGCGCGCACCGAGCCGGATATCGGTTTGGAGTAGTACTTAAAGCAGGATATGGGTGATTACTTTCAAATCGCCGCAGATTAGCTATACTTTGCCGATAAATCTTAAGTTATTAAAAAAATAAGGCTGCGACGGTTCATGCTGCAGTGGTTTGAACTGAGAATACCGACGTTGTAACCGCGTCTTAGGGATGTCGATGGATCTGGAACTGGTAAGCGTAGACGATGATGACTCGTATCTCATTACGGCCTTTCCGGCAGTTATTGGCCGCGATGGCGGAAACGATATAACTATTGCTAGAGATCTGCTATCCAGGCGCCACGCCAAGTTAAGTTTGATTGACGATGAGTGGATTTTAGAGGATCTAAAATCCACCAACGGCACCTCTGTCAATAATCGCCAAATAACGCGCCCTACTAAGGTTAAGGTGGGCGACGTGATTAAATTTGGTGAAACTGCCTACTACCTGAAAAGTACTGCTGATGGCGGACGCACAATTGTTGCTTCGCGTCTGCCTAAAAAAGAGTCTTCAGTGGGGGGCTCCGTCATGATAGACGACGAACCCGACGGCGATTTGACCTCCTTTCATCAATCCTACCAGCTACCTCCAGGTTGGACTAATGTCTCCAAGCCGAGCACCACCTATAGTAAAGAAGTAGTGGATCAGGTAATAAAGCGAACAATCACCGCAAAGCAGCTTAATCCAGACGTTGTGCTAGTATTCTATACCAATAAAACACGGCCACTGGTGTATGGTGTTTCTGCTAAAAAGAACGAAGCTTTTTGGACCATTGGCCGGGGACCTGATGTCAAGATTCGGGTGGATCACCCAAGTATTTCGCTGCAACACGCTAAGCTGAAATTCAATGCCGGTGAGTGGAGTCTTGAGGATATTGGATCTACAAATGGTCTGCGAATAAATGAAGAGGCTTGCTCTTCTGTGGTATTAAGCGATCAAAGTGTGGTTAGTCTTGGGCGAGTCGATCTAGTGTTTCGTAAATTATCGCAAGCATAATAATTTTTTGTAAAAGATAGACCTTGGCCCGATGGGTTTTAGGTGGCGATGGGCGCAGTATTGATGAAATCAGCGGAGTCAGGCATGAAAATTCAAACGGTTAGTCATCGGCGTTGGTGGCTTGGATTTCCCGCAGTAGTCGCCTTGATCGCGCTGTCAGCTTGTTCCAACACACCGGGCAATGAGGCTAATACAATTCCTGCTAGCTCTGAGGATGTGGTTGCCGGCTTGCAGATTGTGGATTGTTTGCTGCCCGGCCAGCTCCGAAAGCTTGGCAACATGGCGTATATGTCGCCCCGTCGGCCAATAAAAACAACGGCTGCGGATTGCAGAATTCGCGGTGGTGAGTATGTCGCCTATGATCGCGCAGATTACAAAACAGCATTGAAGGTGTGGCTGCCCTCTGCAGAACAGGGCGATGCCGAGGCACAACTTTCAGTCGGTGAAATTTTTGAGAAAGGCCTAGGTACTGACCCCAATTACGAAGTTGCCATTTTTTGGTACAAAAAAGCCGCTGAGCAGGGCAATAAAAGCGCCTTATTTAATTTGGGCACCCTTTACGAACAGGGGCTTGGTGTTCAAAAAGATCGCTTGCAAGCTATAAATTATTACCGTCAAGCTTGGGGTATGCCAGAGGATAGCTTAATTTATCAGGAAACTGCGCAGCGCGAGCAACAGGATTTACGTGCAGAGCTAGCCGCGCAAATCAAAGTAAAAGACCAGCAAATGGCCTTGCTCGATAAACAAATGGTGTCACTTAAAAAGCAATTGAGCACAGCCAAAGTAGCCAGCTCTAGCGCGTCTGAATCCAGTCCAGCTGCTGAGCTTGCCACATTGCAACAGCTGTTGAAATCAGTCAACGATGATCGCGCAAGTGTTGAGCGCCGGCTTTCGACTATTCCTAGGTTGCGCACCCCTGCAGTGAGTCTGCCCTCACAGGCGCAGGTGCCGATTAGGGCAGACGGCATTAAAGTCGGTGATATGGATTTTGGTCGTTATTACGCATTGGTAATCGGTAATCGTGACTATGCAATGCTTGATGACTTGGAAACTCCGCTTAACGATGCGAAAGAAATTGGTCAGATTCTCGAGAAGCAGTATGGTTTTCAGGTGCAATTATTGTTGAATTCCGACCGTTTGACGGTGATGCAGGCGATTAACGAGTTGCACAGTGTCTTGACCGAAAATGATAATTTGCTCATTTATTATGCTGGCCATGGCAGTATGGTGAATGTCGGTGATCGCGACACTGGGTACTGGTTACCCGTTAATGCAGATGCACCGCCAAATGACGCGTATTGGGTTTCTAATGAATTTGTGAGTAATCATCTAGGGCGTCTTCAGGCAAAGCGGATATTGGTCATCGCGGACTCGTGTTACGGCGGTCTATTGTCGTCGGCGCCTGATCAGTTGTTTCTCGGCAAGGGCAGAGAGTCGGACAATCCGGAATACGTAAAATATAAGTTGCCCAGAAAGTCGCGCTTACTTATGTCGTCCGGTGGCGACAAGCCTGTTATTGACGAAGGCGGCGACGGCCATTCGGTGTTTGCCCGAGAGCTTATCAAGGCATTGCGTTCCAATACTGGCTTGATATCAGCCCCTGACTTATATGCTCAAATAAAAGAGCCCGTTATACATCAGGCTGCTTTGAATAATTTTGTTCAGGAACCGGTTTATAAAATAATCAAGGGTGCTGGGCACGAGGTAGGCGACTTCTTCTTTATTTCTAAATCGAAAGGCAATTAGTAATGTGCTCACTCAGTCTTGTACCGAGTGCGTGTTTTGCTCTACTTAAATTAATACTTATTGAGAACTTTTATCGTGAACAGAAAAATTATAAATAGATTAGCGTCGAGCGCATTAGCCCTTAGTTGTTTAGTGCTACTTCCATCCACTGCATTTTCTGCTGAAGAATGTAATAGCAGTGTCACGCCGACAGGAGGTGGTGACAATACTGGTGGGGAGACTCCGCCCACGGGAGGTGTGGACAATACTGGTGGGGAGATTCCGCCCACCGGTTCCACTGGATCCGGCGGTCAAGATACTTTGGCTACTGAAGGGGGAGTGCTTCGGGCCACCGAGAGTTTTTTTTCGGAAACCCAGTATTCAGACCCCTGTGGTGCGACAGTCGGCGAATCCTCTGGGATGCAGGCGCAAGAATTTGCAATGACATTGCTGACAAAAATAAACGACTCACGTGCTAACCGCGACAAGGGGGTCAAGGGTAAGAAGAAGGCGCTTGGTGGCGCAGCCAGTGCAGATAACGCCATGCTCGATGGCAGTCGATTTTCCTTATTCGGTTTCACTGATTATTCCAATCGTGATCGGCATGCAACGTCGCGCAGCGGTGGTTATGAGCAAAGGGTGAATTCCGTGACCTTGGGCTTCGACTATCGACTAGACGACAGCACTTTTTTCGGCGCATCTATTAGTGGCTCCGATGGTGATAGTGAGCTAGATACCGGCGACGGTGGCAGTGATGTGTCATCAACCACCCTTGGTATTCATGGTGCTAAATATTGGGGCAATACCTTTGTCGCGGGCTTAATCGCCTACGGTTCTCTAGACATAGATGTTAATCGGAGTACACCCATTGATGGTTTTCGAGCGTCAACGGATGGTGGCTATTGGTACGGCGACCTGTCTATTGGTTTTGAGGGGAATTATGGGGGCTGGCGTGTTACCCCACAAGCACGGGTATTATTGCTGAACGGTGATGTCGACGCTTATCAGGAGCAGTCTGCTTCAGGGTTCGGGGTCGTGCGCAGCGTGAATAGCCAGGATATTGATTCAGCAATATTAGCCTTATCGCTTCAGGCAGATCATCCGGTGCTAATGAATTGGGGCGTTTTACTACCGTCGGTGCGTGTCGAGTTAATTTCTGATGGTAGCGACGGTTATAAAAGCAACGGTCAAAATCTGAATGATTCCGATAAAAGTGCAATTAGCAGTTTTGCTGATCAAGCGGACGATCCAGATTCCAGTACCGTGGCAGTATCCGTTGGAACATCTGCGCAATTTAGTCAGGGTCTCGCTGCGTATGTTGTTTATGAGCGCCTCTTTTATCACGACTATTTAACTAAGTTCACCGCAACAATCGGGGTTCGTTATGAGCTTCCTTAAGCTGCTAACATTAGAGTAAAAGCTTGTTTTCCCTACATATTGAATCTGGCCCGAATACATGAAATTAAGTGTCTGGTATTCGGGCTTTTTATTGTTTGTTCCACTTGTTTTCCTTGCATCTTGCAGCAGCCCAGCGCAGCGCATTGATGACATCGCCGCTCGCGGCGGTTTGGAGCGGCGAGTGATTATAGGCAATGGTTTTCGGCATATTGTGTATTTAAAGGTAGCTAAGCCAACTAGCCCCCGATTGCACGTTTATATCGAAGGTGATGGATCACCTTGGTTACTTGGTCAATACATAGCGACGGACCCAACAGCAACGCTGCCATTGGCATTGGAGCTTGCGAAACTCGATGCTGAGAACGTCCTGTATCTTGGTCGGCCCTGTTATATGGGCTTGTTTGAGGATGGTATTTGCGCAGAAAAATACTGGACTTCGGCTCGATATTCCGCAGAAGTTGTGGCAAGCATGTCTACTGCTGTATCGAGCTTATTAGAAGAGCTTAAGGTTAGTAAGGTTACCTTGATCGGCTACAGTGGGGGAGGAACCTTGGCAATGTTAATGTCAGCGGATTCTAGCTTGGCAGTGGCGCCATATCTCGATTCTGTAGTTACTGTGGCGGGTAATCTCGACGTGACTGCGTGGATTCAACAGCATAATTACTTACCACTGACTGAGTCTCTCGACCCGTCACTTGCTGATTATCCTGATACGATTGATTTTATGCATTATATTGGCGCGGATGATAAGAATGTCTCTGCTGAGCAGGCTCTTAGCTTTGTCACCAAGCACGGCGGTCGATATAAAATATTGGATTCTGTAGATCATAGTTGCTGTTGGTTACAACACTGGCCTGAGTTATTAGAAAGGGATGTGAACCCCATGGGGAGTAAAGCGGAATGACAGACAGTGATAAAACAAAGCGCGCGGGTGGTAAAAAGTCACCTCTTGAAGATAATTCTGAAATTGATGAGTCTTTGTTTAATGTCGATGACAGTCTCGCCTGCGGTGATGATTCAATGGTCGCGGATGATGTTACTGAGCTGTCGATCCCCGTCGATAAGGGTCTTTTCAATACTGAATTGGACGATGTGGAGTCGGAGACCGCCGTTCAGATTGACGATGCGACGGTTGCGAGCGATCACGTAGGCGGGGCTGCTATAGCACCCGATGACGAGACTGTTGTTACCACCTCGAATAATTATGATGCCACTAAGGTTTACAACCCGAAGCATACTGTCGCAGGGCCTGCTTACGCAGGTGGGACAAGCTTCAAGGTTGGTGACCTTCTTAAAGATCGCTTCAGATTAGAAAAGATGTTGGGTGAAGGGGGCATGGGCGCGGTCTTCTTGGCGGTAGATCAACGCAAAATAGAGGCACGTCACCACGACCCCTATGTGGCAATAAAACTGATCAGTGGCGAGTTTTCGCAGGACCCGCTAGCTTATATCGCCTTGCAGCGTGAGACCGATAAGTCTCAGAAACTGGCTCATCCCAATGTCATCACCGTCTATGATTTTGACCGCGACGGCGACGTGTTCTTTATGACAATGGAAGCTTTAAAAGGTCAGACATTAGACGTATTTATTAAAGATGAAACCCGTAGTCGTGAGCAAGCGACTACCTATATTAATGCCCTGAGCCAGGGTTTGGCATATGCCCATCAGCGCAATATTGTGCACTCAGACGTTAAGCCACAAAATATTTTTGTAACGGAAGAGGGGGTTTTAAAAGTCTTGGATTTTGGTATCGCAAGAGCCTTGGCTTCGGTCGAAGGGGCGGTGCCGGATGAAATTGACGAGGTGGTTGGTTTAACGCCAGCGTATGCCAGTTGCGATATGTTTGCCGGAGCGGACCCTGACCCTGCCGACGATGTGTATGCGATTGGGGTGATTGCCTATCAGCTTTTTACCGGGAAGCATCCTTTTGATCGCAAAAAAGCGACGGTTGCGCGCGACACCGGAATGCAAGCAAAACGTATTAAAGGTATTCCGCGTTATCAGTGGAAGGCGATTGCAAAAGCTTTGAGTTTTGAGCGCACTATGCGCTGGCAAAATGCGGATCAGTTTTATCGGCAGTTTAGCGGCACTGGCCGCCGGGCGAGGCATCTTAGCTTGGCCTTATTAGCTGTGGTGTTAGCGTTTGGTGGATACTTGAGCTTTTACACGCCGGAAGCTGGACCAGACATCCCCTTTGAACAGCTGTCTCCTGAGGTGCAGCAGAAGGTGATAGCTAATTTGAGCGAGGCTGATCAGGCTTTGAAATTCTCAGATCTCAATGGTGCACTGTTCTATTTGGATCGCGCGTACGGCCTGCATCCGAGAAATCAGGATGTGATGGAAAAGCTTAATGCCCTAGTAGAAAGAATTATGGATGCGATGGCCGTGGCTGATACTGAAAGTGGCCGGGTAATCGGGCTTAAACAGCTCGATGACTTAATGAAATATGACTCTTTAAAGCAAAATCCCCAGCTCCTGGCCTTCAAAAAGTCCTTGGAAGCAAAGATGGAGTAGGGTACTCAATGGTTGCGGCAGATAGGCGGCGTGCTTATCTGTCCCGGGGATTAAGCTTCAATTTCGGTGAATGCGCCGTCAAATAGCGCGGAGCTTAAGTATCGCTCTGCAGAATCGGGCAATATTGCGACTATCATTTTTCCGGCATTCTCGGGTAATGATGCAATACGCTCAGCCACCGCCATTGCCGCGCCGCTGGAAATTCCCGCCAAAATACCTTCCTCTTTCATCAATCTGTGTGCCCATTGCATCGCTTCTTCATCACCAACGGCCTCGGCTATATCAACCATATTCAAGTCGAGATTTTCTGGAAGAAACCCCGCACCTATACCTTGGATTTTATGGGGTGCATGGCTAGGTTCACTGCCATTGAGCGCACTGCGTATAAGAGTGGAGGAGGCGGGCTCGACAGCTACGGAGGTGATGGCTTTGCCACAGGTGTTTTTAATGTATCGCGAGATACCAGAAAGGGTGCCGCCGGTGCCTACCCCGCTGATGAGAATGTCGATACCGCCGTCGGTGTCCTGCCATATTTCCGGGCCGGTGGTGCGCTCGTGCACAGCGGGATTGGCGGGATTGCTAAACTGCTGAGGCATGAAATAGCGCTCTGGATTGCTGGCCGCGAGTGCTTCGGCACTGGCAATAGCGCCCTTCATTCCTTTGCTACCATCACTAAGAATGAGTTTTGCGCCGAGCGCCAAAAGTACCTTGCGGCGCTCGATACTCATGCTGCTTGGCATCGTGAGGGTGATGGGATAGCCGCGTGCTGCGGCGACAAAGGCGAGTGCAATACCGGTGTTGCCACTGGTCGGCTCAACAATTTCCATCCCAGCTTTTAAGAGGCCATCCTGCTCAGCCTGCCAAATCATATTGGCGCCAATGCGACATTTCACGCTGTTTGCCGGGTTGCGACTCTCCATTTTCACGAAGATCTTGTGTTTGCTGATTCGGTTTATTTTAACCAGTGGAGTATTGCCAATGGTCAGACTTAGATCATTAAAGGTGGCAGACATTATGGTCTCCGTCGGGCTTGATCAGGCTTCATTAAGCCCATTCAAGGTAGGTAGTAAGGCTGAAATCGTCATATCTATGTTTTCAAGTCAAATATTACTGGCCTGATTTGTAATTGCCTTATAATGCCAGCTTGGGTAGTCTTCCGCGCAGTCTTTTTAAACTTCGCAGTTTGTTTTGTAAACAGTGCGACATTTTTACCAGGAAAAATCAATGAAATTTACCGGCACCGATTCTTATGTTTCTACCGATGACTTGAGCATGGCAGTTAACGCTGCGGTGGTTTTGCAGCGCCCCTTGTTGATTAAGGGCGAGCCTGGCACCGGTAAGACTCTGCTAGCAGAGGAGGTTGCAGCCTCTTTAGGTAAGACTTTGATCCAGTGGCATATCAAATCCACGACAAAGGCGCAGCAGGGCCTCTATGAATACGACGCGGTTTCGCGTCTGCGTGATTCGCAGCTCGGCAATGAAAAAGTTAATGATATTGGTAATTACATCAAGCGTGGCAAGCTTTGGGAAGCATTTGCGGCCGATGAGCAAGTTGTATTGCTGATTGATGAAATAGATAAGGCGGACATCGAGTTCCCCAACGACTTGCTGGTAGAGCTTGATCGTATGGAATTTTTTGTTTATGAAACGGGTGAAACAGTAAAAGCCAAAAAACGGCCCATTATTATTATCACCAGTAACAATGAAAAAGAGCTGCCGGATGCGTTTTTGCGTCGCTGCTTCTTCCATTTTATTACCTTTCCAGATCGCGATACTATGCAAAAAATTATTGCGGTGCATTATCCGGAGATTTCCAAAAAGTTGGTTGCTGAGGCGATGGAAATGTTTTTTGAAATTCGTCAAATTCCGGGTCTTAAGAAAAAACCATCTACTTCTGAACTCATCGATTGGTTGAAATTACTGATGGCTGATGAAATTCCTGACGAAATTTTAAAGAACCGCGATGCGAGTAAGGCCATCCCGCCGCTATACGGCGCGCTGTTAAAGAATGAGCAGGATGTTCACTTGCTAGAGCGCTTAGCCTTTATGCATCGCCGTGAGAGTCGCGGCTAATATGTTAGTACAATTTTTTCTCGGACTAAAAAACGCCGGTATACCGGTGACGATTCGTGAGCTGCTGGATTTGATTGCAGGGCTTGAGTCGCGATTGGCCTTTATAAATGTTGATGAGTTTTATCAGCTTGCGCGCGTGTGTATGGTTAAGGATGAAAAATACTACGATCGTTTTGACAAGGCATTTGCGGCTTATTTTTCTGAGTTAAACTCCCTGGATGATGTCATCGAAGCGATGATTCCAGATGATTGGCTGCGTCGCGAGTTTCTAAAGCAGCTAAGCGACGAAGAGAAAGCAAAAATTGAATCGCTTGGCGGTTTAGACAAGCTCATAGAGGAATTCAAGAAGCGTCTTGATGAGCAGAAGGAGCGTCATGCCGGTGGTAATAAATGGATCGGCACTGGTGGGACCTCGCCTTATGGGCATAGTGGTTATAATCCAGAAGGTATTAGAATCGGCGGTGAAAGTACCAATAAGAAAGCGGTGAAAGTGTGGGAGCGTCGGGATTTTAAAAATCTTGATGACAATGTAGAGCTCGGGACCCGGAACATAAAGGTCGCACTTCGTCGCTTGCGGAAGTTTGCGCGCACCGGCGCGGCGGAGGAGTTGGATATTAATGACACCATCTCTTCAACCGCCAGAAATGGCGGGATGTTAGATTTAAAAATGGTGCCTGAGCGCCACAATGCAGTAAAAGTGTTGTTGTTCTTTGATGTGGGCGGCTCAATGGACCCGCATATTAAGGTGTGCGAGGAGTTGTTTTCTGCAGCGCGAACCGAGTTTAAGCACATGGAATATTATTATTTTCACAACTATCTTTACGAGTCCGTGTGGGATAACAATGTTCGCCGTCACTCAGAGCGCATTCAACTGCTCGATGTTCTGCATAAATACAGTTCTGACTATAAAGTGATTTTTGTAGGTGATGCATCAATGTCGCCCTATGAGATTGTTCAGCCCGGTGGCAGTGTTGAGCACTGGAATGAAGAGTCAGGCGAGATGTGGATGCGTAGATTGCGTGAAACCTATGAAAAAGTGGCATGGCTGAATCCTGTGCCGCCACAGGATTGGAGTTGGACGCAGTCAATAAAACTGGTTGAAGAGCAGATGGAAGGACATATGTACCCCATGACGCTCGGTGGTCTTGAAAAGGCGATGGCTTATTTAGCCAAGTAGCCGGTCTTGCAGCCGGCTTTCCCCGCGGCTTAAACGCTCAGAAAGGCGATTAACGCGGCGGTGACGGCTACGTTTAGCGACTCAACGCCGTTATGCATCGGAATTTTTAGCATCCGGTCGCATAAACCCTCGATTTCTTTACTTACACCGTCGGTTTCATTGCCCAATATATAAATCTGGCTACTGCTATCTTGTTGAGTGTCAAACACAGAGTGGGTGGCGTGAGACGATAGGCCGCAGAGCTGCGCGCCTTGGGTTTGCATACGAGCTAACTCTTGCCCTAAGTCTTCGCAGTAAAATAATGGCGCTCTAAACAGAGTGCCGGCACTGGCCTTGATGACTAAGGCGCTCAGTGGCGCGCCACCCCGGCGCGGTAAAATTAAACCGTCTATGCCGCTGGCGGCGACCGATCGAATGATCATGCCCATGTTTTGGGGGTTGGTGATGCGGTCTAGGGCGATATAACGTCGCTTGCTACTAGTCAGTAAGTCTTTGCTGATAGCTGAACTCGGTTGGTAAGCTGTAAGCTGTAAGTCTGCCGCTACACCCTGGTCTTGCTTGCCATTTTTAGAAATACGCGACAGTGCCTTGCGGTCGTGCATTTCGACGTCAATATTGCGCTGCAGGGCAATTTTTTTAATATCACGAACTATTCCATCTTCTTTATTGCTGTCTGCAAGGTGCAGCTTATAAATCTTCATAGCCGGATCTTGCAATGCCTCCAATACCGGCTTGCGACCATAAATGGTCAGAAGCTGGTCGAAGAAAGCTTTGCGTTTTTGGTAGTCGGGGTTACTCATTGTGTGTTTTTAGCCTACTGAAACGGTGGGGTGGTGTCACCAAGTCCTAATGCAGAATGCGCAGCTAGCGTGACGTTTTTCGCGGCGCTTTGCAGTTGAGCGGCTATTTCGATAATTTGCTTGCCACTCAGTGACGTCTCGATACTGCCAGTGGAGAAGACCAGTTCGGGTTCGCTGTGACGTCCAAATACTGGTACGGCGATATTGCAAACGGGGTACTGGCGATCTTCGTCAATGCGATTTAAATGATAGTCCTCGCTGCACAGCGCTTCGCGATATCGCTGGGTAGATTGTGCTTGTTGCTCCAAACTCCAATTTAGCCTGCCTGCGCTCAGTGCGAGCTCTAACTCTTGTTCAGCGCGGGTTTTGAGGGTCACTTCAAACCCTCGTGCGCGTATTCCGATGACGGCAATTCGCAGTCGCTGATCAAGTTTTTCGTCAAACTCGTCGGCTTTTTGTGCGCTCTGCAACCATGCCTCAAGGGCTTTTGCTGGTGACCAAGCAATAAACGCGGCACCTAAGGGGCCGGCATTTGGAAGGCGAAGACCGAGTTGAAACGGGAAGTCTAGCGGTTTGGGGATGCCGTAATTTGCCAGCAGCACTAAATGCTTGGCACTACGGCCGATTACGCCGCAGCCGATACTGAGCTCTTTAGTGAGTTTTTCTAATTCTGGCCGCGCGTATTCAAGTACCGGAAATTGTGCGAAAGCCGCATTGCCTGCAGCAACAATAGAGGGCCCCAATCGGTACTGTTTGTGGCGATCGTCTTGAACCAGAAAACCATAGGTCGTCATGGTGCTTAATATGGCGTGGCAGGTCGCCTTGTTGAGATTGAGGGTTCTGGTTAATTCCGTGAGGCCAAAGGCTTTATGCGGGTGAGCCATTAGCAGGTCAAGAATAGCGAGTGCTCTTGCAGTGGGTTTGGAAAACAAAAGCAGCTCCGGCCTATGTGCATGAGGTTTTGGTGGTCCATATTGGACCCAAAGCATAGTAATCGAAAACGAGCTGGGATTCTTTTATTTGCAGAATATTATTTACATCACCCGACTACTAACACCTTGCGCCGCAATTTGGTGCAAGGGCACTAATAGTGGGCATGAATATTGCTTTGTTTGGGTGCGGTTTCTTGCTGTTGCAACGGCTTGTAGAGCTGTATATCGGTTTTAGTTGCCTGCTTGGAGGCTTAATAAGCTGTAAAAGCTATAAATATCAGTTGATTAATTTACTTCATTAGATTTCTGCTTAGTTTGCTGAGCGTTATCATCTTAATATTTTTGCCCGAATTTGGAGCGTCACGCCTGTATTGTGACCTTTGTTGGTGCGAATTTACGTTTCTTGGGAGAAGCTCTTTGATTGCAACCATTAAAATAAAGCAGTTGTTTACTTTTACTGCAGCCTTGATGTTACTTGTTGCCCCTCAATGGGGATTTTCAGAGGAGATCAATGGCGCCAACACGGCTTGGATATTAACGTCGACGGCCTTGGTGTTGTTTATGACCCTGCCTGGCCTTGCATTGTTCTACGGCGGTTTAGTCCGCAGTAAAAACGTACTTAGCGTGTTGATGCAGTGCTTCAGTATTACATGTTTGGTTTCTCTGCTCTGGGTCGCTGTGGGATATAGCATGGCCTTCTCTGAGGGCACGGCTTTCGTCGGCGGTCTAAGCAAAGCGTTTTTAGCGGGTGTCGGCGAGGAAAGTATGAGTGGGGATATTCCTGAAACAGTATTTATTATGTTTCAGATGACGTTTGCCATCATCACTCCTGCGCTGGTTATCGGTGGTTTTGCTGAGCGTATCCGTTTTTCAGCAGTTATGGCATTTTCGGCGCTGTGGTTGCTCGCAGTGTATGCGCCGGTAACCCACTGGGTTTGGGGCGGCGGTTGGCTCGCAGAAATGGGCCTCTTAGATTTTGCCGGTGGTACAGTGGTTCATATTACTGCTGGTGTTGCCGCTCTCGTGGCGGCGATAGTGCTTGGCAAGCGTCAGGGTTTTGGGCAAATGGCATTGCCACCGCATAATTTGACCATGACTTTTATCGGTGCAGGTATGCTTTGGGTCGGTTGGTTTGGCTTCAATGCCGGTAGCGCGCTTGCCGCTGATGGCAATGCCGGTATGGCAATGCTAGTCACTCACCTGTCGGCAGCGGCGGGCTGCCTAACGTGGTCGTTTATTGAGTGGGTTCGTTACGGTAAGCCCAGTGCATTGGGTGCGGTGACGGGCATGGTTGCCGGTTTGGGCACAATTACTCCGGCTTCGGGTTATGTTGGCCCAGCCGGCGCCATGGTGATTGGTTTGAGCGCTGGGTTTGTATGTTTCTATTGCACCTTATGGCTTAAACAGGTTATCAAAATTGATGACTCGCTCGATGTCTTTCCGGTTCATGGCGTCGGTGGTATTTTAGGCACGTTTTTGGCTGGTATTTTCGCCAGCAGTGAGCTGGGTATATTCAGCGGCCAAGGCTTGGCAGAGGGCGTCACGATTGCAGCGCAGCTTAAGGTGCAGCTAATCGGGATTGCTGCCACCTTTGCATATACTGCGGTCGTGAGTGGAATACTGTTTTTTGTTATCGATAAGCTAATTGGTTTGCGCGTTAGTGCTGACGAAGAAGCGCAAGGCCTAGATATTACTTGCCACAATGAGGTGGGCTACGACTTGTAGCGTCCTGCTATTATCTACCATTCCGCTTTGGCGGAGTGGTAGATAATTTATTAAATTCTGGTTTCGTGATTTGATCGCCTCAGCTTTCCTAATACCTCGCTGAATACCTTTTTACGGAGCTGGTTCTTTTATAAGGCCGTTATTCTATGGCCCGGATGTTTTCCAGTAAGGCTTTTGTTCAAGGTTTAGTCATCTTTTTTGTGAAATCTTGTCTCGAGAAGTTTATTCTCGATTTCGTGCTGCCTTAAATTTATTTCTTGAAATTATTCTTGCAATGGACAGGGTAGTTCGACACTTTTACGCTTTATAGAAATGGCTGTTTGGAGCAACTATGCAGGAGCTAGAGTTATATGGAACATCGGCCTGTCATCTTTGCGAGGTGGCAGAGGCCATGCTGGCGACCTTGCTAGTGCAGGAAGACACCTGGCGAATCGAGCTAATAGATATCGCTGACAATGACGCTAGCCTCGAACGCTACGCCTTAAAAATTCCGCTGCTAAGGCGGGTGGTCGATGGCCGAGAGTTGGCTTGGCCCTTTGATGCCGCCAGTGTTCGTCAATTTCTAGCGGAGGAGTGATCGATAATGGATTTGCACGTGTCATCACTGTGGCGATATCCGCTTAAATCTATGGCTGGGGTGTCCCTGCCGCTTATGAGAGTGAATAGCTGGGGGCCAGATTTAGACAGGCGCTGGATGGTGGTAGATAGCCAGAGACGGTTTCTGACCCAGCGTCAGCTGCCGACGATGTGCAGATTGGCCGCATCACTCACAGAGTCAGGATTACGTCTTCAGTCTTTGGATGACGAATCCTTGTTCTTTGAGGTTCCTGAGCCCAGCGGTACAGATCGGTATCTTGTTGCAGTGTGGTCCGATATTCCTGAGGCGATAGATGCTGGCGATGAAGTTGCTGAATGGTTGAGTGAGTTCCTGGGGCGCGACCTGCGGCTGTGCTTCATGCCAGAAACCACTCATCGCCAAGTTGATCCGCAGTTTGCGTTACTGGGAAGGCGTGTAAGCTTTGCCGATGGGTTTCCTTTTTTACTTTGTAGTGAATCTTCGCTGGCGGCCTTGAGTGATGCCTTGGGGCGCAGTTTGGATATGCGACGTTTCCGCCCCAATATTGTTGTGTCAGGAGCTGTTCCCTTTGCCGAGGATGCCTGGCGGCGCATTCGTATTGCTAACATTGAATTTGATGTAGTGAAGCCCTGCGCGCGCTGCGTAATACCAACGATTAATTTGGACAGCGGCGCCCGTGAAGCAGATGTATTTAAGATGTTAAGGTCAGAGCGTGGTCGCAATGGCGAGGTCTATTTTGGCCAGAACCTCGTTCATTGCGGTGAAGGCGAGCTTGCGGTGAGCCAAAGGGTCGAGATATTGGAGTAAACCCTTGCACGCCCGAATGACTGATATGTCAGCCCCCGTCATTTATTACTATTAGTCTTTTTGCGCGGTTACCGTATTACTTGGGGCAATCTTGCGCTCATGACTGGCGAGTAATGGTCTATCCAACTTGAGTTTATCAGCATAAATCACGCTAAATGCCAGCACATTCTTAATGTATTCACGGGTCTCACCGTAGGGCAGGTTTTCGATCCAGATGTCGGCGGGAAGCTCACCTGTTTGGCGCAGAAGTACCCTCTCTACGCGAGAGGGGCCGGCATTATATGCTGCGGTCGCCAGTATGCGGTTGCCGCTAAACTGCTCTAAAAGCTGGCCGAGGTAAAAGCCACCCATTGCGATATTTTTCTCCGGTGTCACCAAGTCTTCCGTTCGGGGCTTAGGGATACCCATTTGACGGGCAACTAGGCGCGCCGTGCCTGGCATCAGCTGCATAATGCCGCGGGCGCCAACGGGTGAGTTAGCGCTGGGTGAGAATGCGCTCTCCTGTCGTGCAATAGCGTAGATCCACTTGAGATCAATGTTTTCGCGCTTGGCGATGGCTTTAAAAGTATCTTTATAAGGCGTAGGAAAGCGCAGAGTTAAATCGTCCCATTCCCCGGCCCGAATCGCGGTCATGATCGATTGGTGTGACCACCCCCAGTTTAGTGCGAGTTGGGCGGCAGCGACTTGTTCTGGCTTGTTTAGGCTGCGCATCGCATAAATCCACTCTAAGCTGGCAGTAAAGTGTTCGCCCAGTAAGTAGAGTTCACGAGCGCGAATAATCGCGTCGTGCTGTTCAATCTCGGCAATAAGAGCGGGGTCTAAGGTGCGAGTAGATTCTAGTTGGTAGTCTTCATTAAGAATGTCCGCGGCCATAAAGCTGTAGTAGCCGCGCTGAGCGGCCAACTGCTGGAGAATTAGCTGAGTGCTAACGCTGAGTTCGCCTTTTAATTCGATGTCAGCTCTTGCCCACCAATAGCGCCAATCTGCTTCTTCACGTTTTTCTGGGGGCAGAAATTGAATGATTTGCTGTACCGCTGTCCAATCGCCATCTTTTAGAGCCAAGCGTACGCGCCACTCGGTAAGATAAGGATCTTCGTAGTTGGGGTCGTTGGCCATAACCCAGTCGCGAGTGTAGTTGGCATCGCTGGCAATAGTTTGTCTCGCTAAACTATCGCGCAATCCATAATTTTGAGCTGGGGTGAAGTCGAGGTGGCGGTCAAGTTGGTGCCACAAGGTGTTGGTGCGTTCAAAGTCTGCTTTTGCTAGACGCTTCAAGGCGTGTACGGCAACGTCTTGACTGCGTTCATTAACAGGCAGGCTCATACCAATTTGATGAAGGCGGCTGGGGCGGTTTAATAACTCGAGATACTGATCAGCATTACTTATCTTGCCCATCAGGTAGCGCGCCATGTCGGTCTGGCCTTTCTTTAAAGCTAGTTGGGTTCGCAGCCAGTATTGCTCTTCTATTTCATTGCTGTTGAGGCGAGCCATCCACTGTTTGATTGGCGTATCGCACTGCTTGGGAAGCGAGAAGGGGGTTTTCCACAGCTCAGCAATTGCTGCATCGGCTTTGGGATGATCGCCAATTTGTCTGAGTGCATAAGCATAATCGCAACTGGTGGCAGCGGAGGAGTTCTTTTGGTAATAGCGCACAAACTGCGGCCAGTCGTTGCTGCGCCGCAATTTATTTAGCCATGAAATCCGAATGCGCTGGCCAACAATAGTGCTGCCGTACTGTTGAAGGTAGACGTCGATGGTCTGGGCCGACACGTTATTGATCTGAGCTTTTAGTAACTCAAGTTCTAAATAGGGCAGTAGCGGGTAGTTATTTAGCTTGGGAGCCAGCTTTTCAGCATTGTTAAGGCGACCGCGGCTGATTTCATCCATAGCTTCGCGGTATAATCCCCGGCTTTCGTCGAGGCTAGGATCGGCAAACGCGTGTATTGCTGGCGTAGTGAGTATGACGAAAAGTAAAAAGAGGCGTTTCATTTCCCTGCGGCCTTAAAAATCATCGTGAATTACCTAAAGTAGCGTAGTTATCAACCCTTGAGAATAGGCAGCGCAAAGCTGCTTACACACTGGATCAAATATATGCCTTTGTTACGTGCCAAACAATTACAGCACAGTATTGGACAACAGATTGTGCTGGATAACGCAGAATTGCAATTAGAAGCTGGCGATCGCGTTTGCTTATTGGGTCGTAATGGCTGTGGTAAGTCAACATTGCTGCGTATTGTCGATGGCAATACCACCGTCGATTCGGGCGAAATTTGGCGGCAACCCGGAGTAAAAATTGCTCGCATGGAGCAAACCTTAGATTTTGCGTCGCCAGAGCAGACTATTTATGACGTCGTTGCTGATGGGCTGGCGGGCTTGGGCAAAGTTCTGAGTCGATACCACGAGCTTATTCACGGCGAGATGGGTGACAGTGAGTTAAAGGAACTGGAAAAACTGCAGCGCGAGATAGAAGTTAATGACGGCTGGATGTTCCAGCAACGCATCGACAATATTTTAACTCGCCTGGAGCTAGATGCCGATGCCACGGTGGTTAGCTTGTCGGGTGGTTGGCGTCGCCGGGTTGCCTTGGCGCGAGCCTTAGTGGGCGAGCCGGATATTTTGCTGCTTGACGAGCCGACCAACCATTTAGATTTGGATGGCATTTTGTGGCTAGAACAATGCGTTATGTCATTTCAAGGCTGTGTGCTTTTTGTGACCCATGACCGGGCGCTAATTGAAAAGCTGGCTACGCGTATTATTGAGTTAGATCGCGGAATACTGACTAATTACGATACCAACTACATTCGTTATCTTGAGCTGAAGGAGCATGCGCTTGAAGTTGAAGCTGAGCAAAATGCGCTATTTGATAAGCGTTTAGCGCAAGAGGAAGTGTGGGTTCGGCAGGGGATTAAGGCGCGCCGCACGCGTAATGAAGGCCGTGTTCGCGCTCTGGAAAGAATGCGTAATGAGCGTTCGCAGCGACGGGTTACCAGCGGCTCCGCGAATCTCAGTGTGAATGTGGGTGATAAAACCGGCAAAGTGGTTGCTGAATTGACGGATGTGACCTTTGACGTGCCAGGTAAGTTGCTGGTCGACAATCTTTCGCTATTGGTTTGCCGCGGCGACAAATTGGCGCTTATCGGCCCGAATGGTGCGGGTAAGACCACCTTGCTGCGCCTA
>TARA_R110001592_G_scaffold3525_31_pt1 | contig 22608 bp, 29 predicted proteins | sample TARA_R110001592 | Tara Oceans TARA_R110001592 (sample SAMEA4398387) | marine metagenome | biome: Polar Biome; feature: [SRF] surface water layer (ENVO:00010504); material: water (ENVO:00002006), including particulate matter (ENVO:01000060) such as... | depth 5 m | reverse complement strand
CCCGCCTCATACAAGGCCGGAACAACGTGCGCGGCGCCAAGGCCATAGGCATTGGCCTTCACCGACGGCGCAACAACGCAGCGCGCGCCAACCTTCTCATCAAGGATATGATAGTTACGGCGAATCGCCGCCAGATCAATCGTCAATTCACCGCTCAGCGCGCCCATAAAACGCCCCTAGAATTTTTGACTGTCGTGATGTTCATCCAGATCACTAAAGCGTGTGACATGCCCGTCAAAATGCATACGCACCGAACCAATCGGGCCGTGACGCGCTTTGGCGACAATACATTCACCGATATTCAAGGCGCGTTCACATTTTTCCTGCCATTGCATATGTTTTTCCGTGCCGATATCAGGCTCTGCGCGGTGCAGATAATATTCCTCACGATAAACAAACATCACCACGTCGGCATCTTGTTCAATCGATCCTGATTCCCGCAAATCCGAGAGCATCGGGCGTTTATCATCGCGTTGTTCCACCGCACGCGACAACTGGGAAAGTGCCAAAACCGGAATTTGCAATTCCTTGGCAATCGCCTTAAGCCCGCGCGTAATTTCGGATACTTCGTTCACGCGGTTGCTTTCACTTTGGCGTGAGCCAGAGCCGCGCAAGAGCTGGAGATAATCAACCACAATCATATCAAGCCCGTGCTGACGCTTTAACCGGCGTGCGCGCGTACGCACTGCGCCGATACTCAAGGCCGGTGTATCATCAATATAAAGCGGCACTTGTGAGAGTTGCTGACTCGCCTTTACGAAGTTTTGGAAATCTTCTTGCTTGATATCCCCCTGCTTGATCGCATGACCGGAAATATTCGCAACATCGGCCAAAATACGTGTGGCAAGCTGATCCGCCGCCATCTCAAGAGAGAAAAACCCAACCCGCGCGCCTTCCTGACCGCCAGTTTGCGCATATATGCGCGCAGAGTTAAATGCGATATTCGTTGCCAGCGCGGTTTTACCCATAGAAGGCCGCCCCGCCAAAATCACCAAATCAGACGGGTGAAGCCCGCCGAGCTGTTTATCCATATCGCGCAGTCCGGTGGTATAACCCGTAACATGCCCCTTGGTTTTAAAGGCCTTCTCCGCAACCTCGATAGACACCATCACCGAATCACGCAGAGAGGTAAACCCGCCTTTTGTCTCCCCGCTTTCCGCCAGTGAGAACAGCCGCGTTTCCGCTTCTTCGATGGTATCCATGGCCGCAGATTCCAGGCGCTGCGCGTGGGCATCATTGACGATATCCTCACCCAAGCCAATCAATTCGCGGCGCATATAAAGCTCATAAACCGTGCCCGCATAATCACGCACGTTAATCACGCTGATAATACTACCCGCAAGATCGGCGAGATACGCTCCGCCGCCAAGGTCGGCTAAATCTTCATCCTTTTCGAAATAGCCCTTTAACGTCACAGGCGATGCGGTTTGACCGCGCTCTATGAACTGGGTGATGGCGGTATAAATGCGCTGGTGAACGGGCATAAAGAAATGCTCAGATCTGAGCATATCCGACACCTTTTCATAGGCGTTATTATTCACCAGCAATGCCCCAAGCAAGCCCTGTTCGGCTTCTTGATTGTGCGGTAAAACCCGATAGTGCGGATTATCGTTTTGTTGTTCGTATGCCGTTGCTTGCGCGCCTGCAATCGTCTGAAATGCTATATCTTTACTCATGAAAAAAAACTAGCAGACACACGCGGTATCTGCTAGCTCTTCATTCTTTATGCCATGTGAATATCGGGGATAGTCACAGGAAAGGTTCGGTATGCCCTACGCTTCGTCTTTTTCCGATTTCTCTTCGGCGTCAGATTCTTCTGCTTTTTGCTCTTCAGCATCGGCATCAGCTTCAGCGGCTTCAACAACCTCTTCTTCAATGACTTGTTCTTCTGCATGATCAGCAACCAACGCATGTCCAAGATCAGCTTGTATTTTCGCTTCTTCAACAGTACGTGCGATATTGATCGTCACCTCGACTTTAACTTCAGGGTGCAAAATAACATCAACAGCAATAAGACCAATGGTCTTAATATTCTGATTCATATCAATCATGCTGCGTAGAATTGTTTCTTTTGATCCTTCGGCTACCGCATTCGCGATATCACGAGATGTCACAGAACCGAAAAGCTGACCAGCTTCTGATGCTTGACGAATAATCGGAACTCTGATGCCTGCAATTTTCTTAGCAAGCTTCTCGGCTTCTTTTTTATTCTTCTCGTAATTGGCTTCGAGTGTTTTCTTTTGTGCTTCAAAATAAGCAACATTTTCTTTGCTGGCACGCAACGCTTTCTTCTGTGGCAGAAGATAGTTTCTTGCATAACCAGGCTTAACATTAACGATTTCGCCAAGCTCGCCTAGTCTTTCAACGCGTTCCAACAAAATAACTTGTGTGGATGACATAGTTTTTCTCCAAAATCTCTTGATTACCGGCGGCTTTGATGGCCTTGGTCGGTATCATGTTGAACATAAGGCAGCAATCCCATGTAACGTGCGCGCTTAACAGCTTTAGCAAGCTCGCGTTGTTTCTTTTGGGATACGGCAGTAATACGGCTCGGGATAACTTTCCCGCGCTCTGAAATGAAACGGCCCAATAGGCGTGTGTCTTTCCAGTCAATTGTTGGCGCATTCGGGCCAGTAAAAGGACAAGTCTTTTTACGACGGAAAAACGGACGTTTTACAGTTGGAGCATCAGCAGCAGACATTATGCGGCCTCCCTTTTCTTATCAGTTTTCTTTTCATATCTTGGTTTTTTGTCATCATCACGACCGCCTTTGTCCATCATAACAGATGGGCCTTCAGACAATTCTTCTTCGCGGATCGTTAGGAAACGTACAACATCTTCGTTCAGACGCATGATACGTTCCATTTCAAGCAAAGCTTCGCTTTCTGTGTCCAGTTCCAAAAGAACATAGTGACCTTTACGGGCTTTGTTGATGCGATATGCAAAAGATTTAAGACCCCAAAACTCAGTTTTGTGGATTTTACCCTTTGCATCTGTAATGATTTTTGAGAAAGCTTCAGTCATATCTTTGACCTGTGCTTCCGTTAAGTCTTGCCGTGCAATAAACACGGTTTCATAATAAGGCATTTTATGTCCTCCCGGATTAATGCTGTGCTACCTACAAAATCGTTGGCTACAGCGTAGCTGATGAGGCCTAATCACCAGCGAGGTTGCTTAAAGTGGGCAGACTATAGCGATATTGCTGTAATACGCAAGTTTTTTTACACAGTTTATGAAAAGAAAATCGGCCTGCAAGCCTTCTCTTGTCGTCTTTATCGCATTTACAGAACCGAATTGGTATTCGATGATTGTGCAACATGCGTTGCGACAAAGCGCGCCCAGTCGGTTTCGTGCCCTTCTTGGCGGTGCTTTTGGATGCCGTCACGTAACATGCGCTCCAATTCCTCACGCGTCAGGGTCTGATTGCGTAGAGCGTTGCGGAATTGCCCTAAAGCCATCCCCGCAAAACCAGCATAATCCGAATTCATATAGTTATACTGTGAAAATGTACTATATGCCGCGTCCATTTCTTCAATAACGCAGCGCACGTCTCTTCTTATTCTTGTTTTATGATTTTTCATTGCGGCCTCCCGATTCAAAACAATTTAAAACGCGCATGTATCCACACGATACATCTCTCATGCGCTTCATAACCACGCTGTTTTATTGCCCCAAGGCGTAATAAAATTACAGAATCCTTCGCCAGAAAGTAATAATCGCACAAAAACTATGTTTTAGGCAAATAATATCGCCATCCGCATGCACCTATATATGTTGACAAAGTCATATTTTTTCATACCTTCATGGCAGTTATTTCAACCAAGCATGATGAGGATGCGTAATTATGGCTGTTGCATTTGTTTTTCCGGGACAAGGATCACAATTTATAGGAATGGGTAAAGATTTGGCGCAAGCCTTCCCCGAGGCGCGCCAAACGTTTCAGGAAGTCGATGACAGTCTGTCACAAAGCCTCAGCGCCATGATGTTTGACGGTCATGATATTGATTTGAATTTAACCGAAAACACACAGCCCGCATTGATGGCCGTATCCATGGCGGTGGTGAATGTTTTGAAAGCGCAAGGCGGCATTGATGTGAAAAGCACATGCGCCTTTGTTGCCGGACATTCACTTGGCGAATATGCCGCCCTGACCGCCGCAGGGACAATCGCCCTAAGCGATACAGCGCGCCTGCTCAAACTACGCGGACAATCCATGCAACGCGCCGTTCCGGTTGGCGTTGGCTCTATGGCTGCGATTCTTGGGCTTGATTTTGATGTTGTCGCCGAAATCGCCGCGCAAGCCGCCGAACATGAGGTTTGCACCGCCGCCAATGATAACTCTGATGGACAGGTCGTGGTCAGTGGGCATAAAGATGCCGTCGAACGCGCCGTTGCCATCGCCACCGAGCGCGGCGCACGTAAGGCCGTTATTTTGCCCGTCAGCGCCCCTTTCCATTGCAGCTTAATGGCGCCCGCCGCCGAGGCCATGGCGCCTGCGCTGGCAGAAACAACATTCAACGCACCTGCCGTTCCGGTTGTTGCCAACGTCACAGCCAGCGCGCAAAGCGCCCCTGAAACGCTTAAAAATCTTTTGCTTGAGCAAATTACCGGCATGGTACGCTGGCGCGAATCTGTTTTATATATGCGCGATCAAGGCGTCGAACAGATGATCGAATTGGGTGCAGGAAAAGTTTTAAGCGGGCTGGCACGCCGCATTGACCGTTCAATCGCCTGCGAGAGTGTCGGAACGCCCGAACAAATCGACGCGTTGATTACAAAATTAAAGGGATAATTCAAAAAGGACGCGGTTTAAGCGACTTCATGTTGCTGGTAAACAGCTTCGTTTGCAGGCTCTTCGCCTACATCAAAGCGATGTTCATATGCGTCTTGAAGGGCGGCGTCCGGTGTCCAGAACCGTTTTTGCGCATCCTCGATGTTTTTAGCAACAGCCATAAGCGCCTGATGCGCATCAGGGTTATTCAAATATTCGCCGTGAATACCTGCTGCTTCTCTAATCACGTCAACCAATTCCGGCAAGCGGGACAAATCTTCATAATCAATGGCAGCCAGTTTATTATCAGGCATTAACGCTCTCCTGCACTTTTTCTAACACACCTTGCAAAACATTCAGCAATTCAGACCGTCTTTTCTTGGTGTAAGTATCTTTTGTTGTGTGAGCGGCTTGCGCTTCCAAACACATTCTACGTAATTCTTCAATTTGGTGTTCTATGCCCATTTCGTACTGGCCATACACAGGATCTTTATCCAACATCGCCTCAATCGGCGTCAAAATTTGACGAAATGTTTCTATCTCGATATTCACAACAGGGCGCTGCTGTAAATTCGGGTCACTTAAGGCCGCCTCGGCCGCCTTAAAAAACTGTTGTTTCATCTGCGCAGATAAGCTCATTATTCTTATTTTTACCATACTCTTATATAAAAATGCACAAAAAATAACCTTTTAGTCGCAAATTTTTTGGCGCCTCATTCGACGCAGCTATACGCCCGACTATGCATTATGTCAATAAAATTACGGCCCTTTCTACTCAAGTGATAATCATTCTCACTTAGCGAGACCATACTACGTATTTTTCTCGCCTTTACAAGCCTATTTCTAATGTTTAAATCATAATTACACTATATAGAAAAAAGGTTAACAAAATATGTTCGATTTTACAGAAAAATGCGCCCTCGTAACCGGTGCAACTGGCGGAATTGGTGGAGAAATTGCAAAATCTCTTCACGCGCAAGGGGCGATTGTGGGTCTGTCAGGCCGCAATGAAGACAAGCTGAATGCCTTGGCAAAAGAGCTTGGCGAACGTGTTTATGTGCTTCCTGCCGATTTATCTGATGACGAATCAATCAAGGATCTGGTCAAACGCGCCGAAGAAGCTATGGGGCAAATTGACATTCTGGTGAATAATGCCGGCCTGACCCGTGACGGTCTTTCCATGCGCATGAGCGCAAGTGACTGGCAAGATGTTTTGGATGTAAACCTGACCGCGCCGTTCAAGCTTGCCCAAGCGGTGCAGCGCGGCATGATGAAACGCCGCCATGGTCGCATTGTGAATATTTCATCCGTTGTCGGCGTGACAGGTAATCCGGGGCAATGTAACTACGTCGCCTCCAAGGCCGGTATGATCGGCTGGAGCAAAGCCATGGCCGCCGAAGTGGCAAGCCGCGGCATCACGGTCAACTGTATTGCACCGGGCTTTATCGCCACCGCCATGACCGACGCACTGACCGATGATCAAAAAGACGCCATCAACGCGAACATCCCCGCCAAGAAAATGGGCGCAAGCGCAGACATCGCGGCGGCGGCGGTCTTCCTCGCCAGTGATGAAGCAGGCTATGTGACAGGCCAGACCATTCATGTGAATGGCGGCATGGCGATGATTTAACACTCAAAGCCAGCTTTAAAATTAGGAGAGAGCTTTTCCATCGGAAGGGCTTTTTTTTATGATTTTACAAATATTTTACATACTTTTTACACCCTTTTGACACACGCCCCCGCCAAAGCCCGTATTCTGGATATATAAAGAGTACCGCTTCCTCCTCACCAGCCCCACTTGCACAAATGCACGACAGGGGGCGGTACTTCTTTATTTAACCCTAATGAAGAAAGCAGGTGTCGCATGGGACTGAAACAAATTGCACTGGATGCAGTAGACTATATTTTTATTGTGGTATTCGTCATCGGACAGGTTGGCTTAATCATCTACATGATCAATAATTTTTTCGATTTTTTGCCTATGGATTATAGAATGCGCGCTGCGATAACCTTAAATTTCGGATTGATGGCAACCAATTTTATGTTCCTTTTCTTTACCAAGATGTTTTTACTGTTAGAGCGGCGACCAGCCTAACCCCTTGCCCCATGCACAGCGCAGGCAGATTTCTTGCAGGTCTGTCTGTGTTGTGATTCTTATCAATCAGTCATATAATGCGGCGCACTGTAACGATAAGAGTTCCCCCCGATGCCCTATGCCCTGATTATTTTTGATTGTGACGGCACGCTCGTCGATAGCGAGTATTTGAACAATCTTGCCATTATTGATGTCCTGCACGCATGCGGCTTGACGCATATCACAATGGATCATGCGCTGGAGGAGTTTGTCGGCCTGCGCTTCAGCACGATCATGAGCAACATCACGCGCGATACAGGGCATGTCTTCCCCGACGATGCCGCGCAAACCTATCTGGCGAAGGTGCGCGCACTTTCCCCCACCCATATGAAAGCCATCGAAGGCGCGCGCGAGGTTGTTTTATATGCACAAAGCATCGCCGATACCTGCGTGGTTTCTAATGGAGAACGCAATAATGTGCTGGCCTCGCTCGATTTTGCGGGCTTGCGGGACTTGTTCGATGACGACTTTATCTTTACCGGCTTGATGGCGCCCAACCCGAAACCCGCGCCTGATTTATTCCTGCTGGCGGCGGCGCGTAAGAACATCGCTCCGTCCGAAACTCTTGTGATTGAAGACAGCACAACAGGCGTTGCCGCGGCCTTAGCAGCCAATATGGAAGTCTGGGGATTTTGCGGCACGCATCACGAGCCACAAAGACAAGCCGAAACCTTGCGCAAGATGGGGGCGCATGCGACCTATTTAACGATGCACGATATGCTCAAAGATTTAAATAAAATCAAGAGCGCATAAGTGATCGTAAAATGATTGCTGGTTATGCGCGGCTTCGCGCGGGTAGGCTTGTTTCAACAAACCGTAACTTTGAATGAGTTTTTTATGCGCGCTTTGCACCAATTGATGTGATGTATGACTGCGCGATATATTGTCGTAATAATCCGTGCCATACGCATCATGCCATTCATTGAAAAACCTCTTCTGATCTATGATCGCCCCTTCCACCAATTTTTCGACATGCGGCAACGTCCTGCCCGGCGCTTTTATAAGTTCAAAACTGGCGAGCAGATTACCAATCTCTTTATTATAGTGATCTATATATTGTGCGTCTTTTCTTTGACCGAAATATTGCAGCATCACCATACGCTCACGAAACGCCATATCGGTCACAAAGAACAAATGGTCGAGATACTCCGCCTCCAGCTTGCTCATATTCGCGTTCTTTTTATTGAACGTGGTTTGTTTATGGCGCTGCACCTTATAGGCTTCTGCCACGCTCATTTCCTGCGCGGGGGCTACTGTGCTGCCGATCACACAAAACACTGCTATCATTATCAATACACGCATACTATATCCTCTATTGTTCCTCGAACCGTCCGATATCGGTGTTCTTGGTCACCTCTTCGCTGCCGAACAGCCGCGCATTCATCGCCAGATAGATACCCGCCGCCGCGCACTGCACTTGTCCAATCGCATAGCCAAGATTAAACCCGCCGTCACTCATCGCAAATTCCTTAAGCGGGATCATCGCACCCGTCAGTATAACGGTTTTATCGCTGTCCTCCAAATGCTGCTCCAGATAGCGCGCCGTATCGGCCATGGTGGATGTACCATGCACAATAATAATGCGGCTGATCGATGTGCGCTGAATGACCTTGACGATTTTCGCGCGCACCGCATCATCCATATGCACACTGTCAATTTGCGATACGGTTTCATAGGTCAGAAACGGATAAGCCTTAATCACATCCTTTAAATAATTCGGTATGATGGATTGCGAACGAAATTCAGGTTTTTCCGTCAGCGGGTCATAAGATTTTTCAATCGTGCCGCCTGTTAAAATCACATGTATATTATGCATGGTTCTGCTCTACTCCACTTTGCCGATACGCAAGATATTGGTCGAGCCTGACACGCCAAAAGGCACGCCCGCCGTCATAATAAAGCGATCACCCTTTTCAAGAAATCCTTTGGTCACGCCGATATCCGCCGCATGGCGCGCAGGGCCGGTGAAATCCTCCACCCCTTTTTCATCATGGACAGTATGCACACCATAAGACAGCATCAAGCGCCGCGCCGCCTTCAAATCAGGGGTTAAGCACAAAATCGGCACTTCGGGTCTTTGCCGCGCGGTTCTGAGCGCGGTTGAGCCTGACATCGTATAATTCACAATCAAGCGGGCATCCACATCCTGCGCTACATAATAAGCCGCCGTGGTGATCGCATCAGAAGAGGTGTTGAGCGCTTCGGGTCTTGCGGCCTCCATCATCTCCAGATAGGTATGGTCGGCCTCTGTGCGCTGCGCGATGCGGTCCATCATCTCGACGCTGCGCACCGGATAGACGCCCACGGCTGTTTCCGCCGATAACATCACACAATCCGCACCATCATAGACCGCCGTCGCCACGTCCGAGGCCTCTGCGCGCGTTGGGCGGGCATTGGTGATCATCGATTCCAACATCTGCGTCGCCACAACGACAGGCTTACCCATATCACGCACCTGACGGATCACGTCCTTTTGAACGGAGGGCACATTTTCAGGCGGAATTTCAACGCCCAAATCCCCGCGTGCCAACATAACGCCATCGGCCAAGGCAAGGATTTCCTGCAAACATGCCAGCGCGGACGGTTTTTCAATCTTCGCCATCAAGGCGGCGCGCCCTTGTATTAAATCCTTGGCCTCTTGCACATCTTCGGGTTTTTGCACAAAACTTTGGGCAATCCAGTCCACATCCATATCAAGCGCGGCCTGTAAATCCAGCTTGTCCTTTTCCGTTAAGGCAGGAATCGGCAAGATCACACCGGGGATATTAAAGCCCTTATTATTACTGAGCGCCGCGCCCGATTGCACAACGCCTTCCAAATAGCCATCACCCTTATTTGTGATTTCAATGCGTACCTTGCCATCATCAAGGAAAATGCGGCTGCCAACCTCCATAGAATCGAGCACTTCGCGGTGGGGCAGATAAACTCGTTTTTCATCGCCGAGCGCCGAATCGGAATCGAATCGGAAGCTCTGCCCATGCTCCAAAGCAATCGAATCGTTTTTAAACTTACCAATACGCAATTTCGGCCCCTGAAGATCCGCCACGATACCAATGGGGTGATTGTAGTGCGCTTCCACTTTACGAATCCGCTCCAAAACCTTGCGATGCCCTTCATGATCGCCATGCGAAAAGTTCATGCGGAACAAATCTACACCCGCAACAAAAAGAGCTTCGATCATCTCATATTCACTCGAAGCGGGCCCGATTGTGGCTAAAATTTTTGTCTGTCTGTTTCTGCGCATGATTCTCATTTTCTGTTTATTAAGGGATTTCAGTATGTTCGACCTAGAATCAGTGTATCAGACTGAAGAAAAAACACACCAATATGTTCCTATATTATGCGTCAATCAGACACAAAACACAGGGATAAATTGTGAAATAATATTTCAATTTCAACTTTTTTGCATGGGGGTAAAGAGTGGGATATGTCGATTTTGTTATTATAAATCAAGCCGTTTTCACCTGCCTGTGCGAATGTAAGGAATATATTCCAATTGGCACAACATACGAGATATAGTATGTTACCTATCAGTTAATCACAACACATAGTGGTTTTCTATCTTTCACAGAACATTCCTTGAATACATTTTCATAAGAATGATAATTATATAACTATAGGGAGCATTGCTCATGTTTGACGTTGCGCAAATGGAGAGAGGTAACCGTGTCGAGATCGATAGATCACGAGATGCAAACCTGACAGAATTCGGTAAAGCCACTCTGACGGATCGTTATTTGATGCCAGAGGAACAATATCAGGATCTATTTGCCCGCGTATCCATGTATTACGGCGATGACAGCGAACACGCCCAGCGCATCTATGATTATATGTCCAAATTATGGTTTATGCCCTCCACGCCTATTCTGTCCAATGGCGGAACGAGCCGCGGCTTGCCGATCTCTTGTTTTCTGAATGAAACAGGTGACTCCCTGGAAGACATCATGAATCTTTGGAACGAAAATGTATGGCTGGCCTCACTTGGTGGTGGTATCGGCTCTTATTGGGGCAACGTACGCTCCATTGGCGAGAAAGTCGGACGCAACGGTAAAACATCCGGTATCGTGCCGTTTATCCGCGTGATGGACTCTCTGACATTGGCGATTTCCCAAGGCTCACTACGTCGTGGCTCTGCGGCGATCTATCTGCCCGTATGGCACCCTGAAATTGAAGAATTCCTTGAAATTCGCCGTCCGACTGGTGGCGATCCGAACCGCAAAGCATTGAACCTGCACCATGGTATCCTTATTCCTAACCGCTTCATGGAAGCCGTTGAAAATAACGAAGAATGGGCGCTTAAATCACCGAAAGACAATTCCGTTGTCGATAAAGTAAATGCCCGCGACCTTTGGATTCGCATGCTGACTGCGCGCGTTGAAACAGGCGAGCCTTACTTCATCTTTATTGACCACGTGAATGACGCCATTCCTGACCACCATAAAATGGCCGGTCTGAACGTGAAAATGTCTAACCTGTGTTCTGAAATCACCTTGCCAACAGGCAAAGACCATTTAGGGCATGAGCGCACAGCCGTTTGTTGTCTGTCCTCACTCAATTTGGAAAAATTCGAAGAATGGCAGGATCACCCAACCTTCATTGAGGATATCATGCGATTCCTTGATAACGTGCTGTCCGACTTTATAGAAAAAGCACCGGACAATATGAAGCGCGCCAAATACGCCGCCATGCGTGAGCGTTCTGTCGGGCTTGGTGTGATGGGTTTCCACTCCTTCTTACAAGCAAAGATGCTACCGATGGAAGGCGTGATGGCGAAAGTCTGGAATCGCCGTATGTTCCAACATATCAAACGTCAGGCTGATGATGCGTCTGTGAAACTGGCGCATGAACGCGGTGCGTGTCCTGATGCTGCCGATTACGGCATTATGGAGCGTTTCTCCAACAAGATGGCGATTGCGCCGACGGCTTCGATCTCTATTATTTGCGGCGGCGCATCCCCGGGCATTGAACCAATTGCGGCCAACGCCTATACGCATAAAACGCTCTCAGGCTCTTTCCCTGTGAAAAACAAATTCCTGAAAGCGATTTTGCAAGAACGCGGCATTGATAATGACGATACGTGGAGCTCTATCTTCACATTCGAAGGCTCTGTGCAGCATATTCCTGAACTGACGCAAGAAGAAAAAGACGTGTTTAAGACCGCGTTTGAAATCGACCAGCGCTGGATCATTGAACATTCCGCAGACCGCACACCGTTTGTTTGTCAGGCACAAAGTGTCAATGTGTTCCTTCCCGCAAACGTACATAAGGCCGATTTGCACGCCATCCACTTCATGGCATGGAAGAAAGGCTGTAAGTCACTTTATTACTGCCGCTCCAAATCCATCCAGCGCGCCGAAAGCGACGCCTCGTGGAAACGCTCTATCGTTGATCAACAAAACGAAGAAGATCAGGGCGCACTTGGTGACGGTACAGGCGGTTCGATGTACGAAGAATGTCTGGCGTGCCAGTAATTAGATTACAGAAAGGAGGCTAATCATGGCCAAATTTTTGGAAGTCCCTAATGAATGCAGAGAATGACCTCTCTGATAAGTAGCTAAAGGGGAAAAAGAGTAGATACTTGAAGTGGTATTTTGAAGGTAAAGCCAGATAAAAACCAGCCTGAGCATAGGTCATTATACAAAAGGTACAGCCCCTCGCCAATAAATAGAGGGTACGTTGTGTAAAGTTGAAAGTGTTCGTCAGCTATTGTTGTGAAAGGGTTCGCCACCGCTAAGGCGAAAAATTAGCCACAATCATTCAAACGGCACTTGTACTCACTTTTAAAAGAGCTGCTTCACAAGCGGCTTTTTTTCTGTCAAAACGGTAAGGTATTGACTGGAAAGAGCCTATCGCGTCGTCCTAAAAACAGCCACATAAGATACCTATGACAAAAGAAACGCAGCATAATCGAATACAGGCATTAGACGGGTTACGGGCTTTTGCTATTATTTTTGTGTTGCTCTCTCACAGCAGTTGGAAATACAGCGCGCAAATCACACTCAAACTTGGTGATGCTGACTTTCACAACCTGATTTATAACGGCTGGATGGGCGTTGACCTGTTCTTTGTCTTGAGCGGGTTTCTAATCGCCTCGCAGCTTTTGAACAGGGATCTGATTAAAAACAATCTGAAATTCTTTATCGCCAGACGGTTTTTCCGCATTGCGCCGACCTATTATGTCGCCATTTTAATCACGCTGTTTGCCTATTACATCATACCCATGATCGGCACCGTCCCCGCGCAGGATCTGGTGCAAAAATGGTGGTTCCCTGTCGTGGCACATTTTATTTTCCTGCATGATTATATCGGGCGTGATCCGTCCATTAACGGCCTGTTCTGGTCAATCCCCATCGAAATTAAATTCTATTTGGTGTTGCCGTTTTTACTGATGTTCATCACCAAGTTAAGCAAGCCCACGCACCGCACATTGTTTGTTGGCGGCCTGTTTTGCCTGTATGTTCTGTGCAAAACATGGGCGGTTTATCTTGATGATCATGCAAGCAGCGTCACATATAGCGATTATTTCCTGCTCTATAAAACGCCGTTTCACTTTTCTTTGGACGGCCTGATCATCGGGGTTTTATGCGCCTTTATCTTGCAAAACACCGCCCTGATTGCCAAATGGCGCGAGGGCGCGGCGCCCAATATCCTGTTCGCGCTCGGCTTTGCATTATTCGCCGTCAATGCCTTATCGCCGCACTTTACCAATGACACCGCGACCTTCTTCGAACAAACCCTGATGACCAGCCTGTTCGCGCTGAGCTTCGGGCTTATGCTGCTTGGGGTTGTTCTGGGGTGTTTTGCAACCGGATTCCTCAGCGCGGCATTTCTAAGGTTTATCGCCAAGATTTCCTATTCCATGTATCTGACGCATATTTTCGCGATCTCACTGCAAACCACGCTGGTTGATATGCTCAGCCCCTATATCACCGCGCCGACCTTATGCTGGCTCCTGATTTTACCGATCTTTTTCGGGGTTGCCACCGCCATGGCCTATATCATGCACATCACAGTGGAACAGCCCTTCCTGCGCTGGTCAAAAGAGAAATTCAAATACAGCGAATCCGCATAAAGTAACGAACAAATGCTATAATACGAATAGAGTCACATAACCGGCTAAAACAGGGAGGGAAAACAATGAAGCGCAAAAAAGTCATCATCATGCTTCTCGCAGCAAGCAGTCTGGGTTTAGCCCTCGCTGTTAATTATCCAACACAAGCAGATAGCCAAGGAGACCCCGCTATGTCAGAAAAAATCAAAGAACTCAGCCCCCTACAATATAGCGTGACCCAACAAGACGGCACAGAACCACCATTCAAAAATGAATATTGGGATAATCACGAAGCAGGCATTTATGTCGACGTGGTTTCGGGTGAGGCTTTATTTTCATCAACAGACAAGTTCGAATCCGGCACAGGCTGGCCGAGCTTTACCAAGCCAATTACTGCCGAAAACATTGTTGAAAAGCACGACCGTAAACTGTTCTTACCACGCACCGAGGTACGCTCGGCGGCTGCGGATTCTCATCTGGGACACGTCTTTACAGACGGGCCGAAAGATAAGGGCGGCCTGCGCTATTGCGTCAACTCCGCCTCTTTGAAATTCATCCCGAAAGATGATTTGAAAAAAGAAGGCTATGAACAATATCTGCCTTTGTTCGATCAATAATCTTACCGCTGGCAACACGGCTTTAATCCTCTTATAATACCGCTATGACGAAAAAAGCCGTGGACGCCTTTGAACATTACTGTAAAACGCATGACCTGCGGATAACACCGCCGCGTCTGAGCGCGTTCAAAATCGTCCATAGTGCCAAAAAGCCCATTACCGCCTATGATGTTTTGGAAAAAATGGGCAAAGACATCAAAAGCCCAAAGCCACCAACCGCTTATCGTGCGCTTGATTTCCTGTCCGATCACGGCTTTGTTCACCGCATTGAATCAATGAACGCCTATGTATCATGTGATGTGAATCACAAACATGAGGGCTCACAATTTATGATTTGTGATTCTTGTGGCTGGGTTGAGGAAATTCATTTATGCAGCCTGCCCAAACCGTTGCATGACAAGGTCGAGCGCGAAGGCTTTACGCTCCATCATTGGAATGTCGAAGTGCATGGCCAATGCGCCAAATGCGCGGCGCTCTAACGCCCCCAAACACCTTATTCATAAATATCTTGCGTCATGAGAGAAGCTTCATTATAGTCCATTACTGTTATATTATAACATAACAAATATAGAAGGGTATCGATAATGGGCGAACATAGTTTTGATGATTTAAAAAATCCGTTTAAATTTGCAGCCATGGCAACATTGGGCTGTTTTGTCGGGCATATTTTCATGTATCCACTTGGCCTGTTTGAGCTTTCCGGTCAGGCCGGTGCGGCCTTATCCAATTTTTTCAACCCTGTCGCCTCTGCCGCATTTATGGACCCCTCATCCTTTGCAGCAGCGGCGGCGCCAGTTGCAACCAACGCCGCGCCGTTTATTGATCCGCATATTGATTTTGATCCTGGGGCTGATGGCGTTTTCTCACAAGGCGAAGCGGGCTTCGGCGATTGTGTTGCGCATGGCGGGGCGACGCATTTCCACGGCGATGAAATTGTCTGTCATCCCGCGCATGATTAAGAATTCAAATACGCATCGCAAAATTCACCGTGCTGCGGGTCGATGGGAATAAAGGTCAGGGTCATCATGCCATATTGATTACCGGCCTCATCTTCGGCGATAAAATCACTCAGGCTCAACTGCCCCTTCTTCATAAAATCCTCATGCAATTTGATATGCACATCCACGCCAACATCAAACAACATATACATGCTGTGATTATAGGGATAGCGCATCCGCACGCGTGTCACGGCGGGGTTGGGGTGCTCAAAACGCGCCATCACCGGATAACAAGGGCGCACCTTGGTAGTATGGCTATAGGGTAAATCATTCAAGAAGACCGTAAATGCCCCCGAGTCGGCGCGCGCATTTACAGGAGCGCACAGCAGCATCACCGCCATACAGAACAATAAAACCCTATGGCTCAATATCATCATGATCTTGACCGTCAGGGCTGAGTAAATCAGAAAATTCGGGTTCCGATGCGATATGGTCAGGCACAGGCGGTATGCTCAATGGCTCTATCCCGTCGATATAATCAATAGCGCATGCCTGTCCGCTTGGCCCGTCATAGATTTTGGTCGCCGTCCAATCTTTTTGTGTGCCGCGGATGCTGATGATATCGGTGTTATCAGGATTCTTAAGCTGGCCGTTTTCAATCGAATCACTGGGCAAATGGAACCAATTCATCAAGGCCGTTTGTATGACGCGCCCCGACGTAATCACCACAATGCGTTTATGCCCCTCATCCATGTCGCGTTTTAACGTGCCATCGATAAAGCTTTTGATATGGGCGCTTGTATCGCGCGCCGATTCGCCGTGCAGCGCACTGGCGGAAAAGGGATTCACATCGCGCACCTGTTTGGAATAGGCACGAGACAGCGTTTCATAATCGCCGTCTTTGCCAATCATAAAGGGCAACACACCGAAACTTTGCTCATTCAGGCGCGAATCGAAACGCTCGGGCGGCGCGCCGTCCATTCCCATCCCTTGCCAAATCGCGCCGTAAGTCTGTCGGTGGCGCATAAATTCACCCGCAACAAACAAAGGATCATCCTGCGCATTGCCTGTATCCTCCAGATATTCAGCCAGAAATACCCCTGCGCGAATGCCCTGTCTGATGCCCTCATCGGTCAAGGCAACTTGGGGATCACCAAGCTGATACATTTCAGGGTTTTCATTGCCTTGCGACTCGCCATGACGAATCCACAAAATCTCAAATATATTATCGTTTTTATTATCCATAGTTGTTTTGTATCAGTGTCTTATAAAAATTACAAAAATTTAATGAAAAACGGCCTTCAAAAAGGTTGAAATACACAATATATTGTGTATCATATCTCTTGTAGCCACCATATATGCTATTTTTACATATATAGGGTTATTCAACATATCCCCGCTATCCACAAGGCCAGAATCATAAAAGACTCTGCTTTTAGGATCAGTACATTACACTAACGCCGAAACCGAAATTTTAAGGAGTAAAACCATGGGAAATAGCCCTGCCGCATCAGATGATGTCAAAAATTCAAAGTCACCGCTCTTGCAAGAACGTCATGTTTACAAGCCCTTCTTGTACCCGTGGTGCTACGAAGCATGGCTCACCCAGCAGCGCGTACACTGGTTGCCCGAAGAAGTGCCGATGGCCGAAGATGTACGGGACTGGAAAAAGAATCTGACACCGTCCGAAAAAAACCTGATGACCCAGATTTTCCGCTTTTTCACACAGGCCGATGTCGAAGTGAATAATTGCTATATGAAGCATTACTCACAAGTCTTCGGCCCCGTAGAAGTGCAAATGATGCTCTCTGCTTTCTCGAACATTGAAACTGTTCATATTGCCGCTTACTCTCACTTGCTTGATACAATCGGCATGCCTGAAACCGAATATTCCGCCTTCCTTGATTATAAGGAAATGAAAGACAAGTTTGACTATATGCAAGGCGTATCCATGGATAACCGCCGCGATATCGCCAAAACGATGGCCATGTTCGGTGCATTTACCGAGGGTCTTGCCCTCTTCGCGTCTTTCGCGATTTTGATGAACTTCCCGCGCTTCAATAAAATGAAGGGTATGGGGCAAATCATCACATGGTCTGTGCGTGATGAAACATTGCACTGCCTGTCCATGATTAAGCTGTTTAATTCCTTCATCGATGAAAACCGCGACATCTGGGATGATGAGCTTAAGGCCGAAATCGTTGAATGTTGCGAAATCACCATCGAACATGAAGATGCCTTTATCGACCTGTGCTTTGAAATGGGCGAAATCGAAGGCATGACTCCCGTTGATGTGAAACAATATATTCGCTATATCGGCGATCGTCGCCTACAGCAGCTTCAGCTTGAGCCAATATACGGCGTGACCAAAAACCCGTTGCCATGGATGGACGAAATGCTGAACGGAGCGGAGCACACGAACTTCTTCGAAAACCGCGCCACAGAATATGCCAAAGCATCAACACAAGGCACATGGGAATCCGTCTTCGAAGTGGATATTTTCAGCGGCAATTATGCCAAGAAAATCGGCGGTGTCGATATGAGCCAAGCCGCCAAAGACAAAGATAGCGAAGCCGCTTAATCTATTTGACGCTCTCACAAGCCCCCAAACAAAAAGCCATCCTTTTTTAACAAAGGGTGGCTTTCCTTTATGCGCCTAATGCGCAGGGTTTCAGATCACTTAAACATCGCGCGAGGCAGAGACGCTAAAGCCTGCATCCGTCAGCATTTGCATCAGCTCATCCACATGCATGCGATCACGCGCCTCGATCACGACGTCCAATTCGGCGCGCTTCAACGATACGGTTTGCATCATGCGTTGGTGAATAACCTCGATCACGTTTGCGCCCGATTCGCCAATGATGCGAGAAATATCGGACAGTTGCCCCGGCGTGTCATCAATTTCAAATGTCAGGCGCGTAATCCGCCCATCGCGCACCAATCCACGCAAAATCAAGGTCGATAACGTGCGTGAATCAATGTTCCCGCCGCATAAAACCATACCGACTTTTTTGCCTTTGAATTTATCAATATTCTTGTTAATCACCGCAAGCGCAGCCCCCGCCGCGCCTTCTGCAACCAATTTCTCATCACTGAGCAAGTCAAAAATCGCTTCTTCGATTTCACGTTCGGTTGCGGAATAAATCTCATCAACCAGCGCATCGATAATCTTGCAATCACTCTCGGACGGTGCTTTCACCGCGATCCCTTCGGCGATAGTCGCTTCGCCGCCTGTGAAGGCGCGTCCCTCACGCATCGCCAAAACCGCATCAAAATTCTCCGCTTGCGCGCCGACGATTTTAACATTCGGATTGATCCCTTTGACGGCTGTTGCCACGCCTGCAATCAGTCCGCCGCCGCCAATCGGCACGACGATCACATCCAGATCAGGCACTTGTTCCATCATCTCAAGCCCAAGCGTCCCCTGACCGGCAACCACCGCATCATCATCAAAGGGATGGATGAATGTTAAATCATCGACCTCAGCCAGACGCAATGTTTCACCAACTGATTCTTCGAAATTATTCCCGTGCAAAACGACCTTTGCGCCGAAATCCTCGGTGCGCTTAATTTTGTTAAACGGCGTGCCGTTCGGCATCACAATCACGGAAGGAATACCAAGGCGCGTCGCATTATAGGCAACGCCCTGCGCGTGGTTACCCGCGCTGCACGCAATTACGCCCTTTTTGCGTTGCTCTTCCGACAAGGTCAGAAGTTTGTTCAACGCCCCGCGCGCCTTAAAGGCACTGGTATGTTGCAAGTTCTCAAGCTTAAGATACAACTCAATCCCCAAATGCAAAGACAGGCGCGTCGCCTTAATTGTCGGGGTACGGATGATAGAATCTTGTATTTTCTCGCGTGCTGCCAGCACATCTTCGAATGTAACGCTCATGAGTACATCACCTTTAATCAATAAGGCTGTCACGCTACATATATTTACGGAAAAACGCAACGCCAAGCCGCGAGAAAAAACGAAACGTTATTTGTGACATTGTATGAAAGGGTCTAAAGCGACGGCATCATGACCTGACATCGATCATAAATTGGCACCATGGCATTATATTCAGGAGATTGAAAAAACCGCTCTATTTTGGTTACTTCACGCTTATATTTCAAAGCCTTACCCATAGAGCCGACCTTATCGCGATCATCTTTCAATTTTTGATAGTCCTGCTTATATCCTTTGGCTTTGCGATCAAAGCGGGCAATTTTTGTTCTGTCTTGTTTGCTGCATTCCTGCGCGGCATACACCGGCGCGGCAGACCATAGATTAGCCCCGCCCAATAAACACACCATCAAGATGTACGATATATAAATACGCGGTTTCACAATCAAAATCTTTCTCTATTCAGCGGCGGGGAAATTATCCGAAATTTAAAGTGCCCCGTAATAGATCCGTTTATCTTCGGGTATCCAGAAACTTTGCTTTGCCATCGGTTTGGGAATAACCATGTCGCATTTCTTATAGAGTTTTTCCATGGTCTTATATTTATCGGATCTGAAGAATTTAATCAGTCTTTGTGTATCTTCCGTAAATTCCTTGGCATCACGCTGCGATGTTACACTAGACGCTGTCGCCATCAGCTTTTCGTAATCCTTAAGCTTGTCACGCGCAGTCACGTTATAGGTCTTGATCTCTCTTAAGTCCGCGCTCGTGCATGTATCCTCAGCAGCAAAGGCAAACGGCACCATTGTCAGACACAATAAGGTTGATAGGAAACACCGGCTGAAAAATCGTATGGACATTGCGCTCAAAACCTTTGGTTAAATTACCCTACAATCATACTGTAGTTTTATCTCTTTTGCAAAATACTGCACAACAAAAAAGCATAATTTCAGGATTAAAATAGGTGTACGCGTCATTTTTTGCTAAGATAGGCCTGTGGTTATCTTACGCTTTCTCTTTTATGTTCTTCATAACCTACGATCCCCACGGATCAGTACGATATCCTCACCCCCTCATTTACACTTCCATTTCTTTCCAGCCTTGCAACGCGCGAGGTCTCTTCCACACCGTTTATAAACATTAGGAGGACCATTCATCATGGCCAAGAAATCACGTAAATCACGCAATCCTCATTCTCACAAAGAAAACATCATCCACACATCATTCAAATCCGATAACTGGCACCCGCTTGATGATGAAATAGACGGCCGCAGAGATCAAAAATATGTCAAAAACATAAAGCCACGCTCCAAGGGGCAGGAAATATTGATGCAACACATCAAGGAATACAGCCTGACCATGGCCGTTGGCCCTGCGGGAACGGGGAAAACCTATATCGCCATTTCATCGGCGGTTGAAGCGCTGGAGAAGGGCGAAATTGAACGCATCATCCTCTCGCGCCCCGCCATGGAAGCAGGCGAGTCTTTGGGGTTCTTACCCGGTGATATGCAGGAAAAAATGGCGCCCTATCTGCGCCCGCTCTATGACTCGCTCGGTGATCGCCTCGGCGGTAAAAAGGTGCGCCAATTCCTCGAAGACGGCACCATCGAAATCGCGCCCATCGGCTTCATGCGCGGACGTACGCTGAATAATGCGTTCGTGGTGATAGACGAGGCGCAGAACTGTACGTACGGGCAATTGAAAATGATCCTCTCGCGCCTTGGCTGGCACTCAACCATGGTGGTGACGGGCGATCCTGATCAATCAGACTTACTCGAAGGCATTTCAGGTCTGGCGCAGATTTGCGAGCGCTTAGACGCCCTGAAAAACGTTTCGGTTTGCCGCCTTGATCAAGGCGATATCGTACGTCATCCGTTGGTTGCTGAAATGCTGGACGTCTTGTAAAATAAATCCACGCCGCCCCAAAGCGCACATACCCCTTTATTATCAGGCAGTTCCCTGTTATCCTTGCGTATGTGTAGTGTGATTTGCAAAAGGGGATAATCCGTCCCCTTTCGCCTTACGGCAAAGGATCTTAATAAATGATAAGCACAAAATTCTTAGGCTTTGGCACTCTTTTATTTGTCATTGGTGTGGCGGCCGTTGCTGCTTTCATGTTTAAAATCACCCCCGACCCCAATATTTACACGGGTGGCGCAGGTATGGCCGCCTTGGGCTTGGTGTGTATGGCCTTGGGCCTGATCTCTCTGGCGGGTAAAGCCTTCATCCCACAAAGCGGCATCCAAGACGGCGACAGCGCGGCATTCTCCATCGGGCTGATCCGTTGCATGCTGGCGATTTCTATCGCCGATGATTATCTGGATGATAACGAAATCGCGCAAATCGCCAAAATTTACAGACATTTAACAGGCGCGGAAATCGGCGAAGAAACAATCCGTGACACCGCCGCAGAAATGCAGCAATACGGCATCAATATTGAAAATGAGCTTAAAAATGTTGCCCCGTCACTGGATAATAATCTCAAGGAAAAGCTGGTGATTGCCTCACTATTTATCCTCACTGCGGATGGTGACATGGATGAAGATGAATGGATTATGCTGGATGATATCCGTCTGGGTATTGGCATGTCCCTCAAGCAGATTGACAAAATCCAGCGCAATTTCATGAAGAAACAAAACGTCAAAAAAACCGCCTAAACCGCGGGGGCGTTAACAAAGAATGCCCTAATGCTCCATGTTTCACGGGGAACATTATGACAAATTTTTGGCTGAAAACCCGATAATAATATGATTTTATTCCTATATATTGGCTAAAGCAGTGCATTTTGTGCGGCAGGAAAGCCGCGCCCGCATGTTTAGCCCGTCTTTTAAAGCGTCCCCATAATACACACAGTATTGTTAAGAATGATTATCATTAGCATTGACAGCGCAGTGAAATCACGTACACTGATCATAGTTAAGAATCACTCTCAACAACAGGAGGGCTCTATGGCCAGTAACAAAACTTCCCCCGCCGCCAATCACACAATATTCGCAGCAAGCGTCCTGAACGCGGCGCTGTCAGGGGCAATGGGTGAGATGGAAGATTATTTCGACGAAAGCCAATATGTGCAAACACTGGTCGCGCACGAAGCGCACCAAACCGCCGAGTGAGCGCTATCGCAAATAACGCGCCAAAACGCCCCTATTGCGCGCAGGCGATGCATTTTAAAATGGTTGGGTCAATCTCCAGGCGTTTTTCGGGGATTTCA
>TARA_R110001592_G_scaffold13586_3_pt1 | contig 22610 bp, 19 predicted proteins | sample TARA_R110001592 | Tara Oceans TARA_R110001592 (sample SAMEA4398387) | marine metagenome | biome: Polar Biome; feature: [SRF] surface water layer (ENVO:00010504); material: water (ENVO:00002006), including particulate matter (ENVO:01000060) such as... | depth 5 m | reverse complement strand
TCACTATTTTTGTTTACATTTGCGCCAGTTTTATTTGAGTTAGTACTTAAATCTCCTAAGTAACCAGCACCAGGCGGTGAAAGTAATACTATACCTGCATTAAATTGGATGTCTGCATTTAATACTTGGTCGTTTAATCCGGTGTACAAGTAATTGTATGCTTTTATAATATTCATTGTTGTTATAATATGAGTAACTTGGTCTTCTTCTAGTTGTTCTTCTGCCTGAGATAAATTTTGTTTATCATTTCTGATATCATACAGAAACACTTTATAAGTTATTCTTTTAGCATACTGATTTCTTCTAGTATCAAACTCTAAGTATTCAATATCAGATTCTATTCTATACCATTTTACAAACGCCTGTTTTAAATCAAATCCTTCTTCATCTATAACTGGATCTCTAAAAGATTTTTTTCTAGATGTCATGTCTAAAAATTTATCGCTCATAACAAGTGCTGTAGTAAAGAACTGATTCATGCTAGTTCCTTCTTTCATATTGATTTGTTGTGCGGTACCATACCCTGCACTTTCAACTGTTACACCACCGTCTAAACTATCTGGATTATCTTCTAATGCTTTTTCAAATTCTTCTTTAGTTTTTACACCCTGAGATTCTGCATTCATTAATCTATTAACTTGCTCTGCATCTTTTCTTCTTGCTCTGTTACTACCAGATACTATACTGGTGTCGTTACCAAGTGCATTTTTTAATTGAGATAAATCGAAAAGTATCTCATCATGGTATTCTTCTTCTAGCAAATTGTCTTCTTTAAACTTTTTAAGATTTTTTTGTAAATGTTCTGTTAGTTCTTCAATGGTGTCGCCTTGGACATACATATCTTTTGGAAGTTTAAAATTAAAGTCTGCGTATGCTTCTGAATTACCTATCGGACATTCAAACTCGTATTGGCTTCCTGTGTCATCAATGTTAATAGCCACCTTAGCAACTTTTAATTGATATATAAATGGTCCAGTAATATGTGCTGGTGCACCGCCGGCGTCTTCATCGGTTATATCCTCTTCATAGCCTTTAAATTCTATTGCTAAGAACATTGGTACGTCTGCGTACATGTAATGTCCTAAGTAAGATTTTGCGGCTTGTATTTGATCCAACAAGTCTGCGGCACCCGGTTGTATTAATGTAAATGCGGCTCTAACAGCAAATGACCCACCCGATTGTGGGCTTTGTACAAAACTTAAATCTAAGTTGTCTATTTGTACACCTGTTACACTAGTTTGTGCAATAACAACTGTTTCACTAGGATGTGCCGCCGTTGCTCCATGCATCCAGCCTCCACCGCTAGGAGTTTTTGCTGGTATCATGTATAATTTTAAATTGTAAGAAGTATTTTGATAAGCATCTAATAAGTTACCTTGAACTTTACCCACATAATTATCGTCTCTAATAATTGTTTTTTTAGGTGCCTTTGGCTCGTCCTCTTTTTTGCTGAAGGGGTTCCAGTCGCTAAAGGCCATTATCCAGTTACTCTATCAATAGTGCCTTTGGTAGGCGTAAATATTTTTAAGCCTGATACAAAATCCTCTAATGGATCTACTAGCAAGTCTGGATTCCTTAATGCAAATACCCACCATAGGTTTGCTGTACCATATAACTTATGTGCTAATAAATCAGGTCTTTTGTCGTACCTAGATTCTATTACATAGATGTCGTCGGAAATAGACTTTGGCATTCTAGGCAACGAATTTAAGTCCAAGTAAAAATCTGTTACTTGAGCGTTTCGTAAAAAACTATCATTGCTGTGAAAATTTGCCATTAGATAAATCCATCCTTATATCCTTTGCCACTTGCAAAATTTTGCAAGTCGAACTTTTTCCTAAGTTTCTTGTATGTGTACTGTGGTGCCATCTCAATCATTATGTCTGTTTCAACTGGCATGTATGTAGTTGTATCGTTGTATTTAACAGGAACATAGTCTACGCCATCCGGGAATTGGAAGTTATAAGAACGTATCACAACTGGTACTTTCTTAAAACCATAGTCTCCTAGATATTCGAATAACATTACTGGAGGAGGTGTACCAAAAGTACCTGCCGCCACACTAGCATCTCCAAAGAATCCTTTAGTGACACTTCTTAAAAAATGGAATACTGCTAATAAGTATTGTGCTTCTTCTGTTGTGTTGGCTGTCCAACTACCTTGTAATGGTAATGTAGGAGGTCTACTGTTAATATATGTGTAAAACGGATAATTGGAACCATGCTGTGATGCTTCGTTGTATTCTGTTGATGCTTGTAGATACAAGTTAGGTGTGTAAGGGAATACAATACCGCCTCTGTCTTTGAGAGGTTGCATTATAGATTCTTGAGCATTGCCTTTGGCGTCTTTTAAACCGTATGCCCAGTCCTCGCCACCTTTCTTAGGTCGAATTCTAGCCCGCCAATCTTTAGCCTCGAACTTATGTCTGTCATCGGTATCACTAGTGATTACTGTAGTATTTACAGGTGTTCGTCCTGAATACTCGATTGCCCCAGCACTATTTACTGATCCGTCTTGATTATATCTCTTTGCCATATCAACATCTCCTACTTGTATTTATCAGATAAATAATAACATACTTTAATTATTATAGTCATTTTACAAATAAGTTGACAAACACTTATAAATGTGTATAATACAATATAAACGAACTATAGTTTTGAGGAGAAATTTTATGGTGCAACCAAAAAGAGTGAACTATCTTAATAATAAAGATATTCTAAAACAAATTCATAAGAGCAAGTTATCTTACTGTTATATACAAGATGATAAATTTGCTAACGTCGATTTAATAGTCGATGACGTTAAAAAAATTAATAAAACAGCAATCAAACAAGCACAGGCAAACAAAGCCGCAAAAATGCAGACAGCGGCATATCAACAATCCATTGCAGAAGGCAACTGGGTTAAGAAGCCTAAGCAAAAAGAATTTGCAGTAGATCCAACAACACTTGCAGTCGATGAATTGGTGTTTAGGGTTATGGGCTTTGACCATATTCCAGATGAGCCAGGCAGAAAGAAAACAACTAAGACAGTTGCTGACACAAAAGCAAAAGTAAACTTCCCACCATTTAAACATTACATACTAGATAGTACTGGTGTTAATCCTAGAGAAGTAGTTAGGAGTCATTGGATTGGTGGACTACACAATGGGCACTTCAGTGTTGACCATGGCAAGATTAGTAATGAACTAGGCAGAATGTTTATGAAGTTAGTAGAACGTTACAGTCAACGTGGTAACTGGAGAGGTTACACTTATGTTGATGAAATGCGTGGTACTGCTTTAGTACAACTATCTCAAATCGGCTTACAATTCAACGAAGCAAAATCGGATAATCCATTTGCTTATTATACGGCTACTGTTAATAACAGTTTCACTAGAGTACTAAATTTAGAGAAACGTAATCAAACTATCAGAGACGACATTTTAATTGAACAAGGTCATCTACCAAGTTACGGAAGACAAATCCAGCATGAGAACGAACTTAAAGAAATGAGAGCTCAAGCTGAAACTGAAGCAGATACCCCTAAAGAGTAAATCAATACATGGCAAACCTTTTTGAAAGGGCCGCATGTTTTACAGATATACATTACGGCTTAAAACAAAATAGTAGACAACATCTCAAAGACTGTCACGATTACGTGGACTGGTTTATTGCAGAAGCCAAGGCTCGCGATTGTGAGACTTGTATCTTCTTAGGTGATTGGCATCATCATAGAGCAAGTATAAACATTGCTACAATGAATGCTACTATTAGAGACTTAAAAAAATTAAACGACAACTTTGATAAAGTATATTTTATTACTGGTAATCACGATTTATATTATAGAGAAAAACGTGACCTTAACAGTATTGAATTTGCTAGAGACTTAGAAAACTTTGTAATGGTAGACGAACACTTTAATCAAGACGGTGTTGCTATTATTCCTTGGTTAGTAGGAGACGAGCACAAACAATTAAACAAAGTAGATTGCAAATACATGTTTGGGCATTTTGAGTTACCATACTTTAAAATGAATGCTATGGTAGAGATGCCAGACCACGGTGGTATTAAAGCATCGGATATTAGCAATCCAGAATATGTGTTTAGTGGTCACTTCCATGCTAGGCAATACAAAGGCAATATACACTATATAGGAAATGCGTTCCCACACAACTATGCTGATGCAGGTGATAACGAACGTGGTGCTATGTTCCTTAATTGGGACGAGGAGCCTGTGTATGTAAACTGGCCCAATTGTCCAAAGTATTTAATGATGGGATTGAGAGAACTACTCACAGAGCCAGAAAAGTTTCTAGATGAACATACTCATGCAAGAATTAAATTAGACGTTGGTATAAGTTATGAAGAAGCAAACTTTATAAGAGAAACATTCGCAAAGCAATTTAATGTTAGAGAACTACAACTTATTCCTATCAAAGAAGAGGAAGAAGCATTTGAAGGAACTGAGATTAAATTTGAAAGTGTTGACCAAATTGTTATTAGTCAACTTGAAACTATAGAAAGTTCATTAGTAGATAGACAAAAACTTATTGAACTATATCGGGATATCATTATTTAATGTTAAAGATTAAAAACGTAACAGCAAAAAACTTTATGAGTGTGGGTAACAACCTACAAGCAGTAAATTTTGATACTGATTCCTTAACACTGGTACTTGGTCATAACCTGGACTTAGGTGGAGACGGCAGTAGAAATGGTACAGGTAAGACTACTATTATTAATGCATTAAGTTTTGCATTGTATGGCGAAGCACTTACTAACATTCGCAAAGATAACTTAATAAACAAAACTAACGGCAAAGGAATGATTACTACTGTTGATTTTGAAATTAACGGTACTGAATATAGAATTGAACGAGGAAGACGTCCTAATGTTTTAAAGTTTTTTGTAGATGGCACAGAAGCCGCTGATAATGAACAGCAAGGTGATATGCGTGAAACACAAAAAGATATAGAACGTATAATTGGCTTCCCACATTTAATGTTCAAACATTTAATTGCACTTAACACTTATACAGAACCTTTCTTAGGCATGAAAGCAAATGACCAACGAGATATGATTGAGCAGTTGTTGGGTATTACAGAAATAAGTTTAAAAGCAGATGTATTGAAAGACAGATTAAAAGAAACTAGAGATAGAATTAAAGACGAAGAGTCGAGAGTAAAAGCAGTAACTAATGCTAACGAACGTGTTGGCAGAAATATTATTGATATTGAAAATCGAGGCAAGGCTTGGGTAACGCAACATGGCGCCAAAGTAAATAGTTTACAAACTAGCCTAGATGCATTAGAAGAAACAAACATTACTATGGAACTAGAAAACCATAGACAAATACAAGACATAAATCAAAAGTATACAAAAATACAAGGACTTGAAAGCGAACTTAAAACTTTACAAACAAGTTTAAATCGTAATGAGAAAAATTTAGAAACGTTTGCAAATAATATAGCTCTTGCAAAAGAAGGCACATGTCCTAGTTGTGGACAAGATACTGCACACTTAGAAACGCACGAAGAATACACACAAGAACTTTATGATAAAATTAAAGAAGAAGAAGTTTACAAATTAGAATTAGACACAAAAGTTTTTGATTGTGAATCACAGTTAAAAGAGTTAGGCGACTTGCCAGAGACTCCAATTACTTTTTATAGTAATATGGAAGATGCATTAGGACACATGCATAATGTTACTACACTAAAAGAACAAATAGAAGAAAAAATTAAAGAACAAAATCCTTACACAGAACAAGTTGCTACACTTAAAGAATCAGGATTAGAAGAAATAAGTTATGAGTTAATGAATGATTTAACTTACTTAAAAGAACATCAAGAATTTTTACACAAACTGCTAACAAACAAAGACAGTTTTATTAGAAAGAAAATTATTGACCAAAACTTACAATACTTAAATTACAGACTAGGACACTACTTAGATAAATTAGGCTTACCACATGATGTTAAGTTTAGTAGTGACCTTAGTGTAGAGATTACAGAGTACGGCAGAGACTTAGACTTTGATAATTTAAGTAGAGGTGAACGTAATAGACTTATACTAGGTATGAGTTGGGCATTTAGAGACATATACGAAAGTCTTAACCAGCCTATGAACTTAATGTGCATAGACGAACTAGTAGACAGTGGTATGGATACTACTGGTGTAGAAAATGCATTAGCAGTTCTTAAAAAGATGGGTCGAGAATCAAACAAAAATGTATTCCTTATATCGCACAAAGAAGAATTGCAAGGCAGAGTAAACAATGTGTTGTATGTGGTTAAAGAAGGTGGCTTTACAAGTTACTCCAATGACATAGAAATATTAGATCCAGAAAGTGATGTATACAGATTTGAAGTGAAAACATGAGTGCAGACTGGACATACAAAGGTAAGACAGTAGACAGTATACCAGATGACTATGAAGGCTTTGTGTACTTGATTACAAACACCACAAACAATATGAAATACATTGGTAAGAAACTTGCCAAGTTCAAAACAACCAAACCTCCCTTGAAGGGTAGAAAGAATAAACGCCGTGGTCATAAAGAATCAGACTGGCGTACATATTGGGGCAGTTCGGATCACTTAAATGCTGATGTGCTAACACTGGGTCAAGACAGTTTTACAAGAGAAATTTTAGAATATTGTGAGACCAGAGGAGTGATGAGTTACATAGAAGCAGAGCTACAATTCAAGCACAAAGTATTACTCAGTGATGAGTATTATAACGGAATTATTAACTGTCGCATAGGCGGTTCAAAAATCCTTAAGGAAAGTCTCAAAGATAGATAACTATTAGCTGATACAACGAGTAACGGCACACACAGACACCCAGTCAAACTAACATAGGCAAAACATAGGACTATACACCCGCCCCACCCGAGGCTAGAAATCGGTGACTTTGACAAGCCAGTAACCCTGGTGCGAGAACTGGTCATGTATAGCGGCAAAGATACAAACACGACACAGGTATTAAAAGGATGAGTGCTCTGAGAAAAAGCAACACTCGAACTGAGTATAATGAACTTTACAAGTTATAATCAGTTACCGTGAGATTCGAGATGGTAGTGTATGGGGACAAAAAGCTCACCGGTTCCTGATAGCACCCACGTTAAAGATGATGATGCATCACTTGATGACACCAATCATTCATTCTCCTTGCTTAAGGAGAATTATGACTCAACATACTTGATAACTTCTATAATTTAAAAACTAACTTACAAGTGAAAGAATATCATGAAATGATATGAATGAAAGCAGTAAGGTAAGACACGAAGTGTCTATAAAAGTGTTTTAAAATAATTTACAGTTGTGTCGTAATCCATTCGTAAGTTTAAACTGAATAGTTCAATATAATCATGTTGGTTTCTATTATCTGCTCCATGGTGTTTAGTAACATCTAATATTAATACTTGATTCTTTAACAAAGTCTTATTATGAATTGTTTTTGAGTGTATGATATGCAAGGGTGTATCTGTAAGGTTAAACATCACATTACATTTTCTAGCAAAAGGATTTTGGTCGCCCATTTGATAGTCTTTGTGTAAATCTACTTTCCTATGAGCTTTAACAGTCTCGACACCTACACTATGCGTTTCGCGGTCTATCTTAATCGGCGCCAGGGCTTCGCTTAAACTAACGTGTATCTCTTCTTTTAAATCTCTAAACATCACTATGTCTAAAAACATACCAGGCACTTCATCGTGCATTGACAAACGGTTTGATTGTGTTTGTTTTACGCCTTTGCGTTTGGAATTATATGTGGTGATACATATATAGTCTACCCATTGTGCTAGGTCTTCTCGTTCAAACGGAAAATCAAAAACGGTGCTGAAGCTCATTGTAGTGTTTCCTCCAATTAATAGTTAAGAATGTCCAGTCTAAGTCTGTGGTATTATTACATCCATGTTGTTTTTTAGTATTCAATAAGAAATGCTCATCGGGTTTTATGTTTACGGTCTCTAAGACGTCGTTATTGCTGTGATACACAGTTGCTACACTTGTACCTACATTAATAAGAAGATTGCTTCTACGACCCCCTACAGCATCCGTATGCATCTTAATTTCATTGTGTGAACCACATTCTTCTATGCCCAGTTCTGCTTGTTCTGATAAGTCGAATTCATCCACAAAAGACTGGGGCAATGCCTCAGATAGTTGACTGTATTTACACATGATTTGCTGGTATTTAGACCCTTCATTAACGGTTATTGCCCGTTTATTGCGTCTAAGTACTGCTAATGTGCTGTTATACTTGCTCATGCACATATTTAACAAAAAATACCATATTTTCTGGCAAAAAAGGTTGACATTGGCGCAAATACCAGTATAATAGTATGTATATTAAAAGATAAGTTGTAGGAGACGATATGTTTAAAGTATACCAAATAAGACTAGCAGATGAAGTAACTGACTATGTCAATTCAAATGAGCGTGGTCACACAGGTGGCGAAGCGAAATACCCAATCTACGAAGCGTACATGAGATTAAATCATGGCAGAGATTTGCAGTTTACAAACTCAGACTTTGGGTTTTATACTCAAGTATGTGTAGTTGCTAAAGATAGCGGTCTTGTAGACGGCGATGGTGACAAGTGGTTAGTGCGTGATTTAGAAGATGTGTTTGCAGTATTAAACGGCAGATATGTTGATGAAGACACTGGCAAAGACCTAGTGCATGAAGCACATGTTAGTGGTTACAATATGAAAACTATTACTCGTAAGGACGGCGAAGTTGTTACTTACAGAGATATGCGTAGTTTAAGTGTTGGTGACATTGTTGAAGATGTTGACAATGGTACGTTCCACATAGTTGCTGGCGTAGGCTTTCAAGATATTACTGCTAAACTTAAAAACTTTGCAGAAACTACACTAGAGTCTGCATAATGATTGAGATACTATTAGAAACAACTGACTGGGGCAAGTACAAAGTCAACAACGGCATGTATCATATTAATGGTGCTGGCAGTTTAGTTGCGTACCAACCTAATGCAGAAAGTCCTGTACAATATCTCAAAAAACCTAGCAAACAGTTCTCTAAGAGCAGACGTAAGTTTAAAAAGATAGGTGCATATCCAGAAGTTCACAATGATCCTGCAATAGTTATTGTTAAAGGTTCAAAAGGTAATGAATATCAAGTAGACACAGACAAAAGCACTTGCAGTTGTCCTGGTTACACATATAGAGGTAACTGTAAGCATGTTAAAGAATACTGTTCATAAGTTTGTACGAACTTCATTTGACCTATTAATAATAGGTTTTTTAATATTTTTCATATCACAAGGAGCATCATGAAATTGTTTAATATTTGTATTATAATCGCATCTTTAGGATTAGGTGCATGTGCTAGTGGCGGTGGTTCTTCAGGCGTTGCGCCGGTCGTCGCTGTCGCGCCGCAAACTGTTACCCCCACCGACCAACGTGTGGCATTTGACAGTTGGGTAGATACCTACTCTGATGCTAATGCTTATGGTGATGTCTCAGTTACATATGATATGACTGCTTACACTACAACAGGTTTACCTGCAAAAACAGAAAAGTATTATATCGAAGACTATGGTTTCTTTAGGACTACTATTAATGGTTCTACTGATAGAACTGGTGGAGGCATTGAAGGAACAGATGCTACAAACTTTATCCAAAGTTACAATGTGATTGAAAGTGATATTAATGGTGACGGTCATATGGACTATTATATGTTCCATTGGGCAGGTGACCATGTTAATGACGGCTTCCTTCCTGAGAGCAAAGTATTTGCATGGATTAATGATGGTGAAGGACATTTCACAATGGACCAGTCTGTGTTTGCAGATGGTACTCCATGTTTAATGGGTACAGGTTGTCTGAACAATGAATCGCATACAGGTATAATTGTTGCAGATTTTAATGGTGACGGAATGGATGATATATTCCAAAACCAAACTTTACTATTAAGTGATAACGGAACATTACATAACACAACTGGATTTGACGGTGGATTATTTGAAACATGTTGGGACGGTTGTTGGGCACATGATGCCGCTCACGGAGATGTCGATGGCAATGGTACACTAGATATATTTTTACCTATATGGGATAAACAGGCTGAAGAAAGTAGATGGTCAGAAGGTACTCTTCCATGGGCTATGTTACTTAATGACGGTACTGGTAACTTTAGTGTAAACAGAAACTTCCCAGACTTAGGTGGCCCAAATGATGATAACTTTGCCACTTCGGCTGTTATTGCCGACTTTGATAATGATGGTCACGGTGATGTTGCTGTTGGTTGGCAAAGACCTTCTTCACATACTTTAGCAAATGATGTTGTTAATAGTGCTGGAGCAGTTTTTTATAACAATGGTAACAATGATTGGAGAGACAGAATAGTTGCTCTTCCGGCAAATTACTTTGGAGCAAATGGACTTGCGAATGATATACAAGCATTTGACTTTGACGGTGACGGGTTCATAGATATTGTGTTAGCAAGTACAAAACACGATCCTTACTATGACGGCAGGTATGTGCAATTCTTTAAAAACATGGACGGTACATCATGGACAGATGTTAGTGCTACTGCTAATCCAAGTACAAAATATATAAATGGTTTAGGTAATGGTTTTTGGAACGGCGATGGCAATATGGTACTTGTTGATTTTGACCACGATGGAGATATGGACATTGTTGACCAAGTAAGAGGTACATACGCATTACTTAATAATGGTGATGGTACATTTACTTTGTATGACGATTTCCCACAGTTCAGCGACAGAGATAAAATGTTTGCTGTAGAACTAGATGGCAAGTTTTGGTATGACTTTGTAGGTGCTACGGTATCAAACATAAGTGGTAGTAGTGAAACACTAAACTTTTTTCAAGTATTAGATCCACCTAGCATGAGTGAAATGATACGAGACATTTCAACAAAGCCACAAGGGTATGCTAAAACTGTATTTGCCAGCAAAATGTTATTTGATAATGTTAGAAGGCAAACAAGAGGTGACGCCGTATTTGCAGAAGTTAAACAAGGTAGCCAAGTAATAGGATTTAACAAAGAAATTGGTGCAGGGTTTGGAGTATTGTTACAGAAAGCAGAAGGCGATAGCAACGGATATGCACTTACTATAGACAAAGAACAAGGCAGATGGCACACAGGCTTTACATTTGTTAGTAACGAACTACAAGCACAGAATGAGACTATGTGGTTTGGTACAGGTAGTGCAGACTTAAAGTATGATTCTATAAGTCAGTTTGTTGAATACTTACAACCTATTAATACTAATATGTTTGCTAGTGTAGGATTTGAAATAAGCCGTACAGACGTACAAGGCTTCACAGAACAGTTTAGTGATTATGATGTAACTGTAGATAAATTTAGCACAGAAGATGCTAAAGTATTTGCAGATATAAATTATCGTTTACACACGCCACTTGGCTTCACGTTAATTACTGCTGGTGTTGACCATTATCAGTCTATAGGCGAAAGCGATATTAGATTTGCAGACATAATGACATATAAGTTTAAAGATGAATTAACAGTTGGCAAGTTAAGTCTACAACATAACTGGAACCAGTTCTATTTTAAAGGTAACTTTAATACAGAAAGTTTAAATAGTTTTGAAGTTGGATTTAATTTACGTTTTTAACAATCCCGATAGTGATTGGCTGATGCAATGGGACGCCTGCGATAAGCAAGACTATCATAACAATGAAAGATGAAATATGAGACAAAGAGTTGTTAAAAAAAGAACTAGCAGACGTGCTAGTTTTTTTATGACTTATTCTTCTCCAAGTTGTTCCTGATCCGCACTCTTATCGCCACTCTTTATTTTGTTATACTTGTTTAATGTTTTAATCAGGTATTCGCGTTCTATAGGAGACAACTGCCATGCTTCAGAATATGAAACGGCACCTTCACTGTAGATAGTGAGCTCTGCAACCTGCTTCAGAATTAGTTTTTGGTCTTTATCGAGTTTGCCTAGGAACCCGGAAATTTCCTCAGGTTCGGCTGTGCCTAGGAACCCGTGAAAAAATTTACTGGATCAAAGTTAATAGGCGCAACATAAGTGTTATCACACTCTTCACTGCTACATTCTACTTGAACTTCGTTTTGTACACCTTTTGCATTAACTGAATTGATAAACTCTTCAATCTCTTTACCAGTATTGTTATCTGTGTTTTCTAAAAACTCTCTGATAATACCTTTATCACTAATTTGAATTTGTTGTCCTTCTGCATCTGAATAGTAAACATTCTTAATGCTATCAATTAACAACTCAAAGTTTAAATCTGCAAGTTTAACAAAACTATCGTTAAATGCACTTAATCTATCCATGTCGTTTGACATCTCAGAAATACTTTGCATACTTCTAGTACTTTGGAAACTGGCTACACCGGCTTTAATAGTATTAGAATAACTAAAAGGTAGTGCTGTAATTTTTAAACCATTTGAAATATCAATAGTGTATTCATTTTCGATATATTCCATGGTTGAAAGACTTTCTTCAACACTTATGTTTACATTAGTAATCTCTTTACATTTTGGACACTCAGCATTAACTTCAACTAAATCTCCACCACTTGCTCCTCTGATTGCAATTAGTAGTGCATCAACATCAGCACTAAACAACAATTTAGGTTGTTTAATTTCTGGTACGCAACTTTTAATTAAAGTAGCAACGGCTTCACCATTAAGTAAAGCATCTGGATTCTTAAGTACTAACTCATCCTTTGTAGTCATTGGATAAACTGCAAATTCACCACTCTCAGGTACTGTTAAGATATCAGCATCATAGAACTTTCCACTTGAAGGAATATTTGTCCATAGTTTAGGTGCTCTAAAATAAGCACTTAACGGATTTTGATTTTGTTCTGTCATTTAATCTCCTGATTATAATATGAATTAAAACAGTATTTATTACTATTCATTAACACTAGTTATAATTATTAGTAACCTATCGTACTCATTATATACAGTTTTAATGAATAGTGATAAATATCAGTATGGCGCAAATTACTTTAAATCTAGCAGACGGCAGTAGTATTACTGTACCTGAGTGGGCATTAGAGACTACCCAACAAGATGTACTTAATGAGATTAGTAAACTTGTTAAACAAACAGGTGGTACCACAGCGGCTCAAGAAAAAGCCGCCAGAGATACTGAAAAACTTTTAGCCTTACAGAAGAAAGAAGCAATAGAAGAAAAAAGTAGAGCCAAGGAACAAGAAAAACGAGACGACAAGGCATTACAGTTAGACAAAGACGCCAAAGAGGCAATGGACAACTTGTCTGATGAGATGAAAAAGTTCAAACAAGATAAGAATAAATCTAACTTTGATAAAATGATAGATGACTTTGAAGAAACTGGTGAACAATTTGGTCGAGGCTTATTGTTTATGGGTGAAAAAGCTCTTGCCGTAGGAGCAGTTCTAGGAACAGGCATATTAACTGGCTTAGGTTACGTTAGTAATGCACTACTAGGAGCAGGCGACACTTTAAATGAACTAAGTGATGTCGGTGTTGGAATGAATGGCACCTTTGCTGGTGTGGCCCAAAATGCTACAGCCGGTATAGCCGGGTTGGCAGGACTTACAGGAAGTTTTGGCGAAGCGGCAGAATTAATAAAACGTAATTCAAACGTAGTTGCTACACAAGGCTTTGGAAGATTTAGGCAGTCAATGGACTTTGCATCAGACGTATCTGAAGAATTGGGCATGAGCTTCTCAGACAGTATGGAAATGTTTGGTGAAGCATTGGAAAGACGACAAAAGTCTTTGAACGTGCAAAATGTAGGACAAGGTGCATTAAACAGAACTATACAAACCACAATTAAAAGTCAACGTACATACAGTATGGCACTTGGTGTTAGCACAGAGGCAATTCAGTCCTTTGTTTCAGGATTAACTCGAAATAACGGATTACTTAATTCTGCATTATTGACTATGAGCGATAGTATTAGAAATGATGTTATAGGCGGCATAGAAGTATTTGCAAGTGGTATGGCTGGTTTAGGTGGACAAGCAGGTGAGGATATTGCAACAGCAATGACAGAAGCGGCGGCGGCAGGCTCAATCGGACTTAGTGATAGTGCAACTGCATATATCACAGCATTACCAAATTTATCAGGCCCAATGAACGAGTACATTGTTGCTGTGAAAAATGGAACACTAAGCCAAGACCAGGCTAAAGATATGGTCACAGATTTAACAATGAGTCTGGGTAATGCAACAGCAGGCGAAAAACAAAGAATTCATGCAATGGCACTTTTAGGTGACCAACATGCACAAACATTATCAAATGCCATAGTACAATTTGAACAAAGTCAATCCAAAATGGCAGACATTAACAAGCAGTTAGGTACAGCATTTGATATGGACACAGTTCAAAAAGGCACAAACGAATTTAATAAAGTATTGGCTAGTGCCAAAGGTGCATTCAGTAATATGTTCTACAGTTTGTTCAGTAACCCACAAGTTACAGCGGCACTAACAGATGGCATGAATGACATTCTAGCAATATTTGGTTTTGCTACAGACTCAGTAGGCAACAAAGCAATGGACATGGGCAAAACAATTGAAAGATATGTCCCAATAGTAACGAGCGTTGTAAAGGGTGTTGTTAATACAATGAAATCTCTTGCAGAATTTTTTGCACAATATATAAACGCAGATGGTTTTGACTTTAGCGGATTAATAGGCGGTATGCTTAGTAAAGCACTTGTTGGTATACTTAAAGGACTGTTAATTGCAGTACCTTTATTTATTGCTGGAATATTTGCACTAGGTAAGGCTAAAATGCTTTTTGCAACTACATTACAACCAGCGGCAGAGATGTTTGCTAAAAAAATGTTCCATGGCGCAGGCGGTGTTGCTAAGAAAGTAGGTACTATGGCTCTAGGCATGATGTCTAGTTTGATGGATAGTGCCAAAGGCGGAGCCGCTGGTGCGGCAAGCAAAATAAAATCTGTAGCAACAACAGTAGATGGTGCAACAGGCGGAGTAATGAGTAAACTCGGAACTGGTGCGGCAACTGGAACTAAAAATATATTTGCTAAAGGGAAAGGCATGCTACAGGCTAAATTTGGCCAAGCAGGAGATGGCGTAGGCCCTCCTCAAAGTGTTACAAGTAAAGCCAAAAAAGCATTGACAGATAAACTTGCTGGATTTAGTAAAAGAGGTGAAGGTGTTGGGTCTAAAGTTGCAGACAAAATGAAATCATTCACCGATTCTGGAGACAAATCAACCAAAGCAATGTCAAAGGCAATGTCCGGCGGAAAAGGCGGACCAGGCTTCTTAGATAAAATTGCAAATGGTGTTAAAAAATTCGGAGATAACAAAACAGTAAAAGGCGCACAATCATTAATTATGTTAGGCGGCGCATTGTTGATAACAGCAGTAGGACTTAAGACATTCAACGATGTAGAATGGAGCTCATTGGTAAAAGGCATGTTAGCACTAGGTGGATTAGTTGCACTTGCTAAAGTTATGGATAAAGGCTCAACTGCAATGATTAAAGGTGCGGCGGCGATAGCCGTATTAGGTGCTTCACTTATACCAATGGCACTTGGATTAAAAATTATGAATGATGTCGGTATAGGCACAGTATTTGTTATGGCGGCAGGCTTAACTGCATTAGGTGTAGCGGCGGCTGTTCTAGGAACCTTTGCTCCGTTAATGTTTATAGGGGCGGCGGCAATTGCCGTATTAGGCGCTTCGTTGATACCGTTTGGTATCGCAATGAACATAGTTGCATTGGCAATGCCTAAGATGACAGACAGTTTTGAGAAACTTGCTAAGATAACTTGGTCACAGATGTTATTAGCAGGCCCGGCATTATTAAGTTTAGCCGCAGGTATGTTAGCATTAAGCGGTGGCGGATTAGTAAGCAGTATATTAGATGGCATTGGATCATTGTTTGGCGCAGACAGTCCTTTTGATAAAATTAAAATGATAGGTGAGAATGCAAAACACATTAATAAAATGTCAGAAGAAATGCGTAACATGGGAGACACAGTAGATGGCTTCACAACTGCACTTAATAACATAGACGGTTCAAACATTGGATCACAATTTTTCTTAATAGCAGATGGCTTGACTGCTCTTAATACAGCAGTAGGTAATATAAACTTAGTCTCAATAGCAAAACTGGCACTTCTAGGTGCAGTAATGCCAGGCAGTACAGTAGGTTCAGTAATGCCAAGCAGTGACAATGAAGAACCACAACAAGTACAACCAACAACACCTACACTGACAACAACAGTAAATGCAGGAGCAATTCCTGTTACTGGACCAAGAGCAGACGATACTGAACAAAGAGGAAGACTAGGCGGACCAATGCAAAAACGTGTTGCTGAAATGAGAGCATTGAGAGACCAAATACCCGATGATGGCACTGGTAAGAAACAAGGCACATTTAAAAACGGAAAACTTGTAGATGACAATGACGATCCAGCACTTAAAACAAACGAGTTGCTTGAAAAAGTTGTAGCAAGATTAGATGATGCAAACAGAACAGGCAAGAAACAACAACGTTCAATTGAAGGCTTAGAAATCTAGTTACCAGTTTTAAGTTGACTTAATTCCTAAATAGTGATAAATACATACATAATAAAGAGGAATCTATGGCAACTTGGCGTAAATATTTTAATAGCAGTAGTAACAGTGGCTTACCCGTTAATGTAACAGGTACTCCAACTGATGGCTATGCTACAACTCACTCACGTTACAGCAGTTGGCTACCAGAAGTATATGCTGGTTCGCCTAACAGGCTAATGAGGTACATTCAATATGACCAAATGGATAACGATTTGGAAATTAACGCCGCATTAGATATCTTAGCAGAGTTCTGTACACAAGACGATGATTATACTAAACTACCTTTTGTGTTTAAGTTTAATCAAGATCCTAGTGAAACTGAAATGAAAATTTTAGATAAGACTTTGGATCAGTGGTGTAACTTAAATGACCTAAGACGTAGAGCATTTAAAATGGTAAGAAGTACTTTAAAGTACGGAGACCAGTTTTTCATTAGAGATCCAGAAACACATAAACTATATTGGTCAGATCCTGCAAACGTAGAAAAAGTTGTTGTAAACGAAAGTAAAGGTAAAGACATTGAAGTCTATTACATTAAAAACTTAGAAGCCAACTTTGATGAACTAACGGCAACTAGTGCCGCTAGAATACATGCAAGACCTTATGGTGCTGGCGGCGGAATGTTATCAGGCGGTAACATTGGTGCTAGTGCAGGTAACTATCAAACTAACACAGGCGATACAGGTGCTAACTACGGTAGCCCAGTAGATGCTAGTCATGTTGTACACATGAGTTTGACAGAAGGCATGGATCATAACTGGCCCTTTGGTATTAGTATCCTCGAACCAATTTTTAAAGTTTTCAAACAAAAAGAATTACTTGAAGACTCAATCATTATTTACAGAGTGCATAGAGCACCTGAAAGACGTGTGTTCTTTATTGACGTAGGTAATATGCCTCCTCATAAAGCACAACAGTATTTAGAAAGAGTAAAATACGAAGTACAACAAAAACGTGTTCCTAACAAAAACAAAGCAGGTGAGAATGTTGCTGATGCGGCATATAACCCAATGAGTATGTTAGAGGATTATTTCTTTGCTCAAACGGCAGATGGTCGTGGTAGTAAAGTTGATACATTACCAGGTGGTAATAACTTAGGTGAGATTGACGACTTAAAATACTTTAACAATAAATTGTTGAGAGGATTAAGAGTTCCAAGTTCTTACTTACCTACAGGACCTGACGATGGAACATCACAACACAACGACGGTAAAGTTGGAGTTGCATATATACAAGAATTCCAATTTGCAAAATACTGTGAACGTTTACAAAAACAACTTATTAGACAATTAGATAGAGAGTTTAAATTATTCCTAACACATAGAGGAATTGATATTGAAAACTCTACATTTAGTTTAGAATTTACACCACCTACTAACTTTAGTAGTTATAGAGAATTAGACTTAGATACCCAACGTGCAACACTATTTGGTAGTTTAGAAGCAGTACCTTATCTATCACAACAGTTTAAACTTAAAAAATACTTAGGTTTAACTGAAGAAGAGATGAAGGATAACGAACATTATTGGAAACAAGAGAATAAATACACTAGTGAAGGAGGTATTCCTCAACAGGATAACATCGGTTTACGAAATGTTGGCATACAAAGTCCGCCAAGTGCAGACTTTGATTTAGATGCTCCAGTAGAAGATATACCAGACCCAATGGCAGTTGACACACCAGATGTGCAAACAATGGGACCACAAGGCGGACCAGAGCTAGGTCCGGGAGCAAGTGATATATAATGAGATTAAACGAATTTTACAATCCACAAAACGACGAAGCCAATACACGTGACTTCGATGATACTCGTAAGGGTAGACTTACTCTCGAAGCCTTAAACAAACTCCGTAAATACAGAGAACTTAAAAAGTCAGAAAACATTGAGCATGAAGAATTTGCTTCTATAATGTATTCAAAACCACAACAAGCAGATACTGGCGGCTTCTAAATTGAAACTCGCGGTATGCGGATGCTCTTGGTCCACACGCGATAAACAATTTCCCAACCACGAATTCGGACAATTTATAGCAGATTATTTTGATGCTGAGTATTATAACTTGGCTATACCTGCCTGTACTAACTTTGGTATACGGTTACAAATAGACCATGCAATAGATGTATTAAAAGCAGACTTTATAATAATAAATGCAACAACACCCACAAGAGTAGATTTTAAAATTACTAACAGTAGTAGATATGCACATGAAAATGGGTGGGAAAATATCGATAAAACACTATTAACGGATAGCATTGGTTCTGTGTTCCAAGACGATTTAGATACTTCTTTTGAAGATAATCATATAGCGGAACGTTTATCTAAAGTAATGAATGCAGAAACACATGCATTATTTAAGCAATACTTTTTACACTTTTATGATCCTGATATAGAACGACATAAGCAATACTACATACTGCAAAACGGTTTAGATAGATTAATTAAAAGCAACACACAGTTCGTATTCAGCCCAAATACATTTGAGTGGGCAGAAGGTATGAGCATGTCTAACTCTTTGTTAGAATACAATTTAGAGCCATTTAAGTGGGATATACCAGATAGTAACTTATTAGAAAAAGGCATAGCAGAAACATTACATGTATGCGATGAAGTATACGGTAATTGGGAGAATAGTCCAGGCACAAAAACATCTAACCACTTACCAATTGAAAGTCATATGGTTTTTTCAAAACAAGTTATAAAGCATATAAAAGCAAACAACTTAGATAAATAACATTACATAAAACATCCATACTGATACTGTAGACACAGAAAATCAGACACTTCTTAGGCATTTTGAGTCGAAAAAACACTCTTTTAACGCCGATTAACACATACTATATAAGTACAACTACAGCAATATATCCAATGGAGTATCTATTGGGTGTTATGAATATAATTAATTATAGGAGCTCATAATGTCAGAACGCAGTAAACTAGAACAAGTTTTAGAATTTTTGCTAGCCGAAGATAACGATCGAGCCGAAGAGCTACTACACGAGTACGTCGTAGAAACAGCTCGTAAGGAATACGAACGTATCTTAGACGAATCAGAAGTCGAAGTTGAAGAAGCAAAGACTGAAGAAGTAGAAGACGAAAACCTAGAAGAAACAGCAGAAGAAGATGAAGAAGCAGTTGAAGAAACTGTGGAAACTGAAGAAGAAGCAGTTGAAGAAGAAATTGATATAGCAGACCCTGAAGCAGATTTTGTTGCAGACGTAGAGTCAGCAGATGACGAAATTGAAACAGACGAAATTGGTATGGATAGCGAAGAGGAAGAAGGTGGAGAAGAAGAGTTAGAAGACAAAGTCGACGAACTTGAATCCGAACTAGAAGACCTAAGAGCAGAATTTGAAAAACTAATGGGTGATGAAGAAGGATCTGAAGGTGATGATGCTGAAGAAGTGGAAGATGAAGTCATGGACATGATGTCCGACGAAGAGCCACAAGAAGAAGCAGTCGAGTATGACCTAGACGAAACTACAGACGAAGATGAAGAAGTTGTTGAAGAAGCAACTAAATTATCTGACAACGTAGCAGACGTTAAAGGTGGAGATGCAGACAACAATGAATCACCATTCACAAAGAAACCAAAAGAAACTAAAGTAACTGGAGCAGGTAACCCTGTTAAAGGAACTGATGGTGGAGATGGAAACAAAGGCGAATCAGCAAAAGATAGCGGTTCACCAGATAACTTAAACGTTAAACCTGCAAAGGCTTAATTAACTTTTTGTAAAGGAAGAAATAGTGCGTAAATTATACGAATACATGAGTCCAGAAGCATCCAAGATTGAATTACTTGAATCAGCGGATGGCAAAGACTTGTTTATGGCTGGATTATTCATTCAAGGCGATGTTAAAAATCAAAATGGAAGAGTATATCCTAAAGACGAGATAAAACGTGCTGTAGAAAACGTAACAAAAAGACTTAGCGGTGGTGAAACTGTGATGGGCGAATTAGACCATCCAGAAGAACTACAAATAAATTTAGACCGTGTGAGCCACATCATTACAGAAATGCAATGTGATGGTTCAGATGGACTAGGTAAGCTGAAAGTTATAGATACACCAATGGGGAACATTGCAAAGGCTTTATTAAAAGCAGGTGCAAAGTTAGGTGTCAGCAGTAGAGGAAGTGGTAATGTAAATGAATCAGGTCGTGTGTCTGATTTTGATATTGTTACAGTTGATATTGTTGCACAACCAAGTGCCCCAGACGCCTATCCAAAGACAATTTATGAGTCTTTGTTCAATATGCGTGGCGGTAGCATGATTTATGATATCGCAAAGGACTATACACACGGTAAACAACCTGGTGCACAAATGCACCTAGATAAAAGTATCATTAATTTTATTAATGATTTAAAATTGAGGTAGGAGACTACTATGGCAGAAAAATTTGAAGACTTAATCGAATCAAGCGATTTAAATGAAGAGATTCGTGGATCAATCGTTGAAGCTTGGGAAAGTCGTCTATCGGAAGCCCGTGAGGAACTTACAGCAGAATTAAGAGAAGAGTTTGCTCAAAGATATGAGCATGACAAAGGTCTTATTGTTGAAGCAGTTGACGGATTTATCAAAGAAAGAGTTGAAGCAGAAATGATTGAACTTGCTGAAGATAAACAAGCCGTTGCTGAAGAACGAGTTGCTTACAAAAAGGCTGTTAGCGAACATTCTAAGAAATTAGACAAGTTTGTTGCAGAACAACTAGCAAAAGAAGTTAAAGAACTTAGAGCAGAGAGGAATTCAGTTTCCGATCATGTTTCTAAACTTGATGATTTTGTTGTTGAACAGTTAAGTGGAGAGCTTAAAGAATTCCACGAAGACAAACAAGCACTAGTAGAACAAAAAGTCAAGATGGTTACTGAAGGTAAAAAAGCACTTTCAACAGCCAAATCAGACTTTATCAAACGTGCCGCTGACAAAGTCGAGGCAACTGTAAACACTATCGTAACAGAGAATGTTAAACAGTTCCGTGATGACATCACAGCCGCAAGAGAAAACGATTTCGGTCGCAGAATCTTTGAATCATTTGCTAATGAGTATCGTTCAAGTTATTTGAATGAGTCCTCAGCAGTGAAAGATTTGGAAAAAACAATAGCAGAAGTTAAAGAGCAATTAGAAGAAGCAAACAAAGAAGTTGAAGCGAAAGCAGATGCAACTAAGTTAGTTGAATCAAAATTGAATGTAGCAAATGACAAATATGCTCGTAAAGAGACTATGGACACTTTGCTTAAACCTTTAGCAACTAGCAAGAAAGAAATAATGGTCGACCTTTTGGAGAGTGTTAAAACAGAAAACCTAGAGAAGCAATTTAATAAATATCTTCCAAGTGTTTTAGACGGCGAATCACAATCTAAAGAGTCAAGAAAACCATTAAATGAATCAGTGACATCAGAACACACTGGTGATAAAAACGTTCAGCCTTCAGCTGAAGATGAACAGGATATTGTCGAAATTGAGAATATTCGTAAATTAGCCGGACTTTCAAATTAGGAGAAAACAATGGCAGAATTATTTGAAAGCAACTGGTCAGCAACCAAGGACGCACTTTTAGAGGGTCTTAACGGATCACGTAAAAGTTCACTAGATGTTGTTCTAGAAAATACCAAAAGGTATCTACAAGAATCAGCAACCAGTGGTGCTACTCAGGCTGGCAACGTTGCAACTTTAAACAAAGTAATGTTACCTTTGATTAGAAGGGTTATGCCTTCTGTTATAGCTAACGAACTCGTCGGTGTACAACCAATGAGTGGCCCAGTAGGCCAAATCCATACACTTAGAACACGTTATGCCGAATCGGCAACTGGCGTGAATCCAGGTGATGAGGCATTAAGCCCATTTAAGATTGCGAATGCATATTCTGGTAACCCAGATGCAACAGCGGCGTCGGAAGGCACAGCTGGTAAGAAATTATCAATCCAAATCTTAAAGCAAACTGTTGAAGCAAAAACTAGACGTTTAAGTGCAAGATGGACATTTGAGTCAGCTCAAGATGCCGAATCTATGCATGGTCTAGATGTTGAAGCAGAAATTATGCAGGCTC
>TARA_R110001592_G_scaffold6738_6_pt1 | contig 22625 bp, 39 predicted proteins | sample TARA_R110001592 | Tara Oceans TARA_R110001592 (sample SAMEA4398387) | marine metagenome | biome: Polar Biome; feature: [SRF] surface water layer (ENVO:00010504); material: water (ENVO:00002006), including particulate matter (ENVO:01000060) such as... | depth 5 m | reverse complement strand
TTGTTATATGTTGATCTTTTGAGTATGTCAAATGTGTGGTTTATTGTTGATCTTCCACTTCTTAATCTTATCTTAACCTGTGGACTTGCATTGTTTATTAGCCAAAGTCCACACTGAACTTGGTTGACACTCATCTTTAACTTGTCTGCAAGAATCTCAACGCTTCTTGTTCCACTTACACTCTTGTTCATTGACATTATTCTGCCATGCTCATCTCTGGTTTTCTGTGATTGTACTTTCTTTTTTATCTTCTCATAATAATTCTGATATATTTCAAGTTTTTGAAAATTGTTTACATTACGTCTTTCCATGTTTGCCTCAACGACATACGCTTCCTCCTCCTCGTATGAGTCAAAACTCATTACCCTATACTTTACCTCTAACCCAAGATTCTGACATACTTCAAAACGCGTATGTCCGTCAAGTATGAAATAGTTTTTGCTTACAGTTATTGGCTCTCTTTGACCGTTCTTCATTATTGATTCAGTAAGTATCTGCATCTCTTGTTTTGACGGTCTTGGAACTAGATCAAAAAAGTGATCATTGATCTTGAATGCACTTACTGGCTTTTCCATTTTATTATTAATCTGAATATCATATTTAATCGTTATGTAAAAAATTAGATTGCAACTAATCTAGCCTTTTTAGTGACAACTACCATTGAGATAATTGCAACTGCTAGTATCATCATTGCGATTGTACCAAACTCTGGAATTACATAAGTTCCAATTATTTCTATGCTACTTGCTTCTGCCACAAATGGTATAGTTATTGTTCGGTCTAGATCTGTTGCAACTTCGGTGTATTCGGTTTCATAACCGTCTACCAATACAAAGAATACCTCGTCAACCCCATCAATAGATGAGTCAATGACATCTCTTGGAAGTGTTAGGACTATTTCTCCACCATCTGCATTAATCAAGTCCAATGTGATTGATAGTGCTTCTGGATCGTTGTATATTGTATCTACTTCCCCACCAGATATTTCATATGTAATATCTGCAAGTGATGCTTGTGGTTCTTCAATATATTCCAAAGTACCATATCCAAATGTTGTAGATGTTTCAAATCCCTGACTTGTTGAAGTTATTGTGTATGAACCTGCATTGTTGTATAATGCTCCACCAACAGTAATTGCTGTTGAATAATTTCCTTCCAAGTCTGTTTCGACTTGTGCTACTGTGATCAAGTTGCCGTTAGGTGCTGTGACCATTAAAATTATTGGAGTTATTGTGCTGTGTCCACTTACTTCAATTGTTTCTACTCCCTGATAATCAGGTTTGTCTGTTGCAACAGAAATGCTTTCCTTCTCTACTTGGATCTGACTTTGGGCTTCTTGAAATTCCAAAGTGTATTCCATTCGAGGAGTTTCAGCACTTATTCCACCAATGCCTCCCACAATAATAATTGCAGTCAGCATCGTTAGTAATACTTTCATTACAAGAATAAAAAATAAAGATTATAAAAACCTATCTAAAATAAAAAATAAATAAGTGTTACCACTTTGATAACACTATTGTTCCAGAATCATTCCATTCTGAAAACCAACCTCGTTCTTTAAGCCAATTTGCTATTTCGACTTGAACTCCAAACTCATAAGTTGGTTTTCTTTCGATTTCCCTATGAGCCTCTTTTTGTTCTTCTTCAGATTTACCTTCAGAAAATTCTTCGACACCTTCATGTGCCAAATAACTTGCTTCCTCATAGTAGTCGAAAGCTGGAATGCCTTTGTAGTCATTCTTATCTTCTCCACTTGTAATGATCATGCCTGAACGTTCCTTGTCATCATACCATTCTTCAGATTTCTTCATCCAAAGTTCAGGAATCTTTTTCTTCAAGCCGTTCATTATCTGTGAACGTGATTGTACTTTCATGTATTATGTAAGGTATATACCCTTAATAAACCTGTCTAAAATAAAAAATAAAAGAAAAAAGGGGATTATTCCCTATTGAACCACATATTATCTTCAAACATTTCATCTCGTATAGGTTCTGCGATGAGTGCTTGACTATGTTTGTCGTCAGCAGTTGCGTATCTGTTGCCATAACTGTCTAGGAATTCAAAGTATCTGTCTAATGCTTCACTTTGGTATCCAATCTTTCCATCGGTTCCAAATCGTGCTTCATTTTCTGCTTTGATTTGTTCGGCAGTTTTTCCGTCATACAATACTATGCAACCAAATTGTGCTTTGTACACATTACTATGCTGATTGTCATCACAGATTAGTGCTTGGTTTACGTTTCTATGTGTTGCAGTATGGTCATCAAAGTTTATTGCTTGAACATCTTCGGTATAGAGATCTGCTAGACTGAATTGATAATCATCATCTCCAGTTGGCATATTAGAATATCCTTCTCCAACTACCTTAAGTAAGGCTTGTTGTCCACGACATTCTTCTATTGCCATAACCAATTCTCCTATCTTACCTTCAACGTCAACATTGTTGACTTGCCATAGATTGAATGATGAAATCTCGAATTCTCTTGCTGTTTGGATTGGTGCTGTTTGCTTATCCATTCCTTGTTGGCAAGTATCAAGTTTCTTTAGCAGATTCATCAATACAGACTCATCCTTAGTTCCATCCCCATTCAAAAGTTTTGTTTCTATTGCTAGAATAGTTTTTTCATTGGGTGTCAACTTTGCTTTCTCTACTGCAATTTCTGCCAAGGCTTGTTCATTGAGTTTTTGAATCTCTTGATCATATCTGTCTGCTGTCAAGAGTTCCTTATACTCTTTTAGATCTTCCATAGTATAGACCTCTTTCATTCCTTGCCAAACACATTGAAACTCTACTGCAATTTCATTAAAACTACAGGTTTGTCCATGTGAATCAAACGGTACTTCAACTGTTGCTGTTTCTGCATATACGGCTCCAGTCATACCAATTGTTATTAGTGCAACTATCGCCATTATGTTCTGTTTCGTCATTACGAACTATTGGCTAAATTACGTCTTATAACTGTTACGTAGATATCATTGTGGCTAATGCCAAATCCTCGTCTATCGTGACAAGTTCGTTAATTGTTTCAGTTCCAATTATCTCTATCTGTCTTGATTCTTTTTCATATGGAATTGTCAAAGTCCTTTGGTTATCCTCTGTGGTTTCTGTAAACTTTACCTCCTCCCCATCAATTAGCAAATAGAAAACATCATCTTGTTCTTCGTATTTGCTGTCAATTATTTTTCTTGGCAGTATTGCTTTCAATGATCCACCTTCAGTTGCCGTGATATTTATTATTAACGAAGTTGTATTTGTGTCACTTGTAAAACTATTTACACTTCCTGATGTTATTTCATACTCTATCTGCAAACTTTGTTCTTCTATCGTTATTTCCCCATTGCCCGATACGATTAGCATCATTAGTGGAACTAGAAATGTTTTCACAGATATTGTTTGTTTATTGTTGCTTATTAAAATTTAGTCTAAGAGGGCTACCGTTATTTCCTGTGAAGTACTCTTTGGTAATCCCTGACGACTAGTTAATGATTCTGACTTTGCAATATAAAGTTATGCTGATAAAAAATCGCTTTGGAAGTTCAGGGTAATCTGGGGTTTCCTATACGAGTATTGTTGGTTCATTATGAATGAATTTCACTTCTTTACCGACTATTGGTGCTAGTTCTTTGATAAAGTTTCTGTGAACCATCATTCTTTTTCTGTTGTGTTCTCTTACACTCATCAAAAATTCTGATGAACCTGAAGAAGCAATTTCCTCGTCAATCTTGATCATTGAACGCATTATTTTTGCTTCTTTTTTTTGGTGGTTTTCGATTACTTGCATAATCATTTCACTTTGTTTCATACTATACCTTAGATAATACACTATAATAACCTATCTCATCATTCTATTAAAATCGCTTATTCCCATTGCCCTACAATGATGACAGTCACAACCAGAACCAATTGTATCATCATGAAAACATTTTAAACAATGAGTATCATTATCACCTCTGAATACCCAATGTGGTGTTGTATTGTTCTTTTGTTCATTGATGCATGGTGTAAATTCCAATGTTGGATCCAATGGCATTATTTTCCTACTATGGCAATTCACATTGTTTTTCATCATCCATGTATTTTGACATGAGTGATGTCCATGTTTTCTGTGAATATGTTCTACAACTTTTTTTTCTGTATCACATGATTCGCCACATTCTATACAAGTTGGTTTCATAATATACTCTACAGTATACACTTAATAAATGTACCTTTTGAGAGTCAGCTCAAGTGTTGGTATGATTATTACAAAAGACTTTGTTAAAAACTTATCGGATCATGATTAACTTTCGGGTTACTCAAGTTTTTCTACCATTTTTCATCATGGCTTCTCATGATCTTAAAGTCAACGAGAAACATAAGGGTTTTTACCCCTTCGTCATGTCGCCATAACGATTTCTCATCGGAATTCGTTTTGCTAGAACCTCTAGAAATTCTAACTAGGTTATTCAATCCTTAACTTGTAATATAATCTACGTTATATAAATATTGTGAATCTAAGTAAAAAAAAGAAAAGTGTAGGCTTACTTACACTTTGGATATTTTGCAAAACTTTCCAAGTCACAGTAATCAAATTCCATTACTCCAAATTGATATGCAACTACAGTTGGGTCGTAGTCATCTAGTTTCAAAATGTCCAATGAGTATTGATTCGATACTGCTGGTTTGCTGATTCTTTCACTGCTAATGTTTGCATCAGGATTGTATTCCCAATTATAAACTGGATGATCACTTAGATCATATTCTTCCTCAGCAAATGCATAACTTGTGCATGATACTACGGCTAATGTTAGTATCGCCATTGGTATGAATTTGTTCATGAAAAATAATATTATTTGGATAATATATACTTACGACACATTATTCTGATTCTTTTTTCTTTTTGTCCTTTTCGGTTTTCATCTTTGCTAGTTCCAGTTCTTCATTGGTATGTTTGAATTTTTTCAACTTGACACCTCATAACTCTACATTGCAGTTCTTGCAGTTCAGGTTTCCAAAATGGTTATCCTCTCCACAATTGTTACAAGTTAGTCGCTTCGTCATAATACTTCTATGCTCACTATTTCATCAAATTCGTCATAATCAACCATTACTATTCTTGCCTCTAGTTCTTCAGTTCGTGCTACAGGATTATTGCTTACGGTTACCTGTATTGGATCTACTTCTTCAAATCCTTTTTGTGGTGTTGGATTTCCTTCAAGTGATTCTCTGGCTTGTGCAATTTCTTCCAAGTCATAACCTCCACCTTCATCAATCTTGCCCATCTCCATGTAACGTTATAGAAATTAACAATATTTAACTATTTTTGTTATCTACCAATCAACAGGGTTTTCTTTGTCAATCTGTTCATTGACAATTTTCATGACATCATCAGGAATATCTACTTCGTAGTCTCTTACTCTAACTATATCTGAATTATTGTTCCACCCTTCTGTATATACACAATCACATCCGTTGCTACATCTGTGAGTACATTGAATTCCTCTAGCATCACATCTGTAGTCACAGTAGTAACCATGACCATTGCATTCTCTGCATTTGCTTTTGATTGTTACTTTCATACTATACTTTAGATAATACATTATAAGAATGTATCTAATCCAGTTGTATTGGATAAAACTTTGTCAACTGAAGATAGATCTTTTACCTTAACTACCCAATTATCCCACTTGTAGGTAAACCCATCGCTACGAGTGGTTCCTTTTTTGATATAGTTTGCCTTTTTAAAAAAATCTTTGCTGTATATGCATCCCTCTATCCATGCCTTACTTTTATCATTTAACAAACCCACAAAAAAATACATATCACATTTTTGATCATAATATGTCGTAGTGCAACAGTCAGTTCCTTCTTTTGGTGGATAATATAAATTCATAGTTTTTACTTCAATGTTGTTGTCATTCCATACCATATCGTAATTGTATACCTCATTGTTGTTATGTGGTTTTACGCCAAGATAATCTGCAACAACTATTTCTCCTAAAGCACCTATGTAACCTGCCCTAGATCCTGTCTTATTTTGATTGAAAACAACATCAGGATTGCTTATCAGTCTAGCCCTTTTTCTCATGTCATCTGTTATTGACACTTCTTTCATCTAGAATAATATATTCCATGTTAAATATAAGTTATATTAATCCTCTACTTGTTAATATTCTATCAATTAATGTTATAGTTTCAATAGATGATTCTAATGATTGCCTTTGTATTTTTTCCCAACATTCTAATGTGAGTATTATATCACACTTTAATGCATCTTTTCTAGACTTCTCAAAACCTTTCAATTCTATTATATCTGTTTCTACAGATTTTATTTGCTGTTGAAGTTGTGTTTTTTCCAATCTTAGTTTTAATGTTGATCTGTCTTTATAAAATTGGATTAGAAATTCATCTTCACTCATATCTGCAACTTGTTTTCGTTTCATACTATACCTTAGATAATACACTTAATAAACCTATTGTTTGATCCGTTCCTTATAAGTAATAATAAACATTGTTTAGAAAATGATAAAGAAAGTTTATTTTGTAAAAACTTATGGCATGATAAATAAAATACCAAGAATGGTTCATCCTTCCCATAGGCGTTACAACACTTATCCTATATTACTCCAACTCAGTTGGTGAAGTGATCCATCATGGATTATACTAAGTTACTCGCAAAGAAGCCAATATTTGGAATTGTTGAAACTCCATTGGGTTTCTTTGCAATCTCGGGCAACTGTTTAGATTACTTAGATTTCTTGAGTTTGTGTCCATAGGTACTCAAGCAACGCTTAGACATATACCTTAGATAATATGCTATTAATAAATGTATTGAATTATGTATCTTTAATTTTTATTTATTTTCAATGCAATAACACTTACAGTGTTTGTTTTTACAGTTACATTGCAAATGATACCAGTCCTCTACTGCCTTGGAACAGTTTTTACAAAACATTGTAGATATGGTCATATTCGTCATCCTCTACTTCCTTACACTTTTTGCATTTGTGAAATTTCTTTGTCAAAATCTTATGACCTTCCCATCAATTAAATAAATTGCAAACAGTTTATATTCTCCATTTGTTGGTAAATCTTCATCATAGTGGAAAACTTCAACTGAGCCATGCTTAGTTAGGTGTATTTGGTCTATATTGTTACAGTGATCCTCTATTGCCTTTACTTCCTTATCTTCCATCTTCATCCTCCCTGTTTAACAATTCCTGAAATCTTGTTACAGTTTCCAACAAGTATTGACTAATGTTATTTTGTTTTACTTTTGTATCCATCATTGCCAATATTGATAAAACTTCATAGAAGTTAAGCTTATGTTCATTGACTATTTTTTCCATTGCTATGTCTAATTCATTGAACCCTATCTCTACTCTATCATTATTTATAAGATCAGTCATAACTAATCATTCCACAATCTTAGATTTAAAGATTTTAAATATCTTCCTGCATTTCTTTTAGAACTTGTAAATCTTCCTCACTTATGACATCTTTTTCCTCAGTATTTTCAACTTTTTCTGCATTATTTACAAATTCTATTGGTGGGTTCTGCTCATTAAGCATCTCTGGTTGTAGAACTTTGTTCTCCACAACTTGATTAATCCTATACACGACTGGGCCGGAATTAAATATTTTTGCCTTCATCTCACTTGATTTGTCTCTTTGGGCTATCAGTTTCTGTATCTCTATTGTTCTGTTATTTCGAATATTGATAAGATTAGTCATGTATGCCGATCTTGCAATATATTTATCCACTGGACAAACTTCCAAACTCTCCATTACAACTTTTTCCAGTTCGTCATATTTTACATTGATCGTTTCAATTTCTACGTTACATTGAATGATAGTTTTTGAATAATTGTCAAGGTTCATCTGATACTTGTAAAGATAATCTTTTGTCATGAGTTGGTCAAAGTTTGTTTTTGCTTCTTCTCTAAGTTGATCAACTATTCGATATATTGTACCTTTTGGTATGTTTGTTATCTTTACAATATCTTTTGCTTCATATCCAACACTTAGTAGATGTTCAATCTGTTTTGTATATACTGCCTTTCTTCCCATTAGTTACTCCGATGTAAGTCAAATCTTTTTTCACAAATTATGCATCTCTCCATAATTCCAAATTCGTTCATGAACTTTCCTTTGTCATCACATTGCAAACATTTGACCATTAGTTGTACAACTCCTCAAAAATACTTAAACATTGTTTGTCATTAAATAGGCATGATTTGGTACACATTGTCACGTTATTTCAAGTGTAATAGTATAAAAGTATTAAAAAATGGACAGTTTATTGGGATAGTTTAATGATTTGGCATGATACTTGAATTGTTACTATGTATAGAAAGTTCTATGATAGTTTCTTTACCAAGTGTACTATTTTTGGATCCTTTATACACTTTTCGCACACATTAAACCCCTCTACTAGTTGTATTTCTACGTTAGTGGAGTAACAACTGTGGCATAACCCTATCATCTCTATATTCCCCTCTCATTGTACATATTTAACGTTTTACATACATCACACTCACACTTTGTCTTACCACTACCTTCCTCATTTTTTCTGAAATATCTGCTACCCTTGCACTTTTGATGGCTTCCGTGATGGCAATTGTAGCATACTTGTTTTATTATGTAACTTTGGTCTGTGTATAATCCCATATTACTTCCCCACCGACTGATTATATAATTGTCTTGCTTTATTGTTACGTGGTTTTCTTTTCAGAATATCCCCACAACATGGACAATGATTGGCAACAGTCTTTATGTAATATTCACATTGACTGCATCTCCTATATCCCAATCTGTATGACTCACCTCCCATCTTTATCTCATTTTCTACCTTAAATTGGCTCATTTTACAAATACCCTTGCATCTGCAATTCATTCTACATTTACCCACATTGCATTAAATTCTTCTTGTACTCCCTGTGGTCTTTTCTTCTTTTTTCCCACAAATTCTTCAAGTGTAAACTTATCGGACATCTGTATAATACCCCATACTGAATGTTATGAATGCGAATGTCATGCCAACTATCAATCCTATTGCAAATGACTCCCAACTTCTTGTGGTTTTTACCCTAAGTATTGGCATTGGTAGGTCTTTTGGAATATCATCTGTTTTCCCCTTTTTTCTTAACTTCATTTCTTTACCTCAAAATCTACAAGTAGTTTCTCTAACAGTTCTATTTTTCCCATTAATCTGAAATATACTGGATTCATATTATAATCTTTGTCCTTGTACTTTGGTGCAAACTTTAGTTGGATTTTGTAACTTGCAAGATATTCTCTTACCTTATCCTTGTATTTGTTGTTCAATCAAGATCCTCATTCATGCTATCCCAATCTGGCTCATATGGTTCGTCACTGAATCCTTCACAATCACACTGGTTTTTTATCTTTTCTTCCTGTGTTTTTCCCCTAGTACAATCACAAGCATGAGATACGATTCCATCTGCATTGTATTGTATTTGTCCAGATTCATGGCTTCCAGTCTCGTTTAAAAGTTCTTCTATGTTGTTTTTCTTATAGTCGAATTGTCGGTTGTCCATTTCTTCATCAGTCTCATAATGGTCTGAATACAAGTGTCCACATCTTCCACATGGTGGATCATATCCGTCACACATTGAATCAGTTACTCCACATGGCAGATATCCACTCAATTCTTCAAACCTCCATTTAATGCATTCTGCAAGTTGATACAGATTTGGCACAAGTATATTGTTTCTTCCCTTTCCTCTCCCCAATCCATAACCATTTTTACGCGAACTTCCCTGCCAATATTATTGCATTCTACGTTTTGACAATTATTCGTCATGATCATCAACTCCATCACTTTTGTTATTTTTATCTGTATCCCAATCATCTAACAACAAATCCTTTTGAACTAATGCCTGAGTATTTTCTCTGCCAACAGCATCAAACTTACATGATGGACATGATTTGTATTCTTTAATGGAATAAATCTTACTGCATATATCACATTGTATCATATATTATCTAAGGTAGTTCGTTATTTATAGTTTTTGAAAACCTGTTTTCTTTCGTTATAATCACACAATGCATTGGAACACCATATCAATTTTATTAGACCACCTTCTTCAGTTTTATAGACTTCACTTTCGGTCAAAAAACCCTTAGTGCATACTTTACAATAATCCAATACGTTTAAATATAATACTGAAATTATTTAACTCTTTCTATTTCTTTTCTTTAACAAACTAAACATAATCATTCCCACATTTATGATTGATATAATCTCTATCAGATCAACCCCATATAGAAACCAGTCTATCACTGGATGTACTCTTGATATAGTTCCCATCTCTAGCATCATGTCTGCATTCCATATCATATGTGGAATCTGAATAAATTGTATTATTGCTATTAGTATTATGCTTCCAAGTATCTTGTTTTCATACCAATTCCAAAACCTTGTCCATATATTCATCTGTTTTTTTCCATCCATTCATCCTTACATTTTGTATGCCAATACCAGAATTTATTACATGGTTCACTGCAAAACCAACATATACTATGGTTTTCTACACGCTTCAATATAGGATTTAATTATGAATGATTAATAACCTTTTCCCTAAATATCTCTATCCGAATCTGTTCTGAATACTTCATAATCATTAACAGTGTTTTGACAAAGTGTGCAATAAAATCCATTAACTAAGTTAATCTTTATTCTTCCCTCTGGATGCACTTTGCATGGAATTAAATGTTTTAACACTACCATACACTACCCTTATCCGAACAATCATAGTTTGCTCCACAGTTTGGACATATTAGATGACAGGTTGTAATCTTATCCATCTCATGTCCACATCTGTCACAAGTTTCCTTATCCATAGTGGCTATGATCCGTTGTAGTTGGTTCTGTTTCATGAGAATGATCCAATCTTGCATGAAGTACTAATTCTTTCAATACTTCTTTTTCCACTTTATATTCTGCATATATCCTCAATGATTGACATTCGCATCTTCTACAAGGTGGATCTATACTTTGTAGATATTCTGGCACATTAACTCCTTTAACTATCTTTATTGTGTATATTTCATCACAATTCCAACAACCTACTTTTGCATTATACTTTGAAGTTTTTCGTTTTGTTTTTCGTTTGACTATTTTCTTTTTTTTCTTAACTTTTGGCTTACTCTTTTTTTGCATCTTTTTCCTCTGCAATTTCCTCATCTAACCCTAGTTGTTCTGACAATTCCTTGTTTTTTGATTCCAATTCATTGTAATGTTTGATTAGATCATATAGATTCCAATTGGAGGTGTAAAGACATTTTAAATTTTGTTTCTTTGAATGCTTACCGTAATCTTTCTTGCAAATAGGACATTCTATCTTTGATACTTCTAACAATTTTCCTGTGAGTGGCATTTAATCTTTCAACTCTTTTAGTCTAATATGTGTAGTTGCAACCCTTATTGAAACATCATAATCAATTTTATGTGTAATACTGTCTACAACATACGTTTTATTTTTGCCATCTTTTTTAAGCAAAATTACATCATTTGTATTCACATAGTTCATTCCTCTAGGAACATCTATTTCTTCTGGATCTTTAATATTATGTCCAATGACAAATTTAATTGGCATACGTGTTTTATATAAACACTAGTATATAACCTTGTTAGTCCATATCCATTTTGTCAGAAGCGTATGATGCTAGAACATTTGGAAACCATGCATGAATAAATAATGCAATACTCATTGACATTGCTCTCCACCAGTGTTGTGTATATGACATTTTATTGTCCTTCAAATGTTTCATGGAAATTTCCTCATTTTTTCTGCATAAGCACTGAACCCATGATGTACTGCATTGCATCTTTTGGACTTTACATTTTTAATGTCAACTTTGTTTAAGCAACTAGGTTTTTTTAAATCGCCTTTGTCCACACCTTCCTTGATCACATCATCTTTAGGATTATAGTAATTTGTTACATTTTTTGCATATCTGCCAATTTCCCTTACAACCTTTGATTCCACTGGACTTCCTAAAAGATGAATTGAATGAACATTGGTTTTTGTATGCTCTACAACATTACAACCTAATGAATGTCCTACTAAATGAACCTTGATTTCTGGGTTTTTTTCGTACAAGTCATCGATAAATTTTCCAAGTAATTTGCCATTCTTTCTTGCAATTTTGTTTGCAACTCTAAGGACTTTATCATAGCATTCTGGCTTGTGTGCTTCCCTTACATCTGCATCATAACTGAATGATACTACAGGGTGTTTTTTGTAACCGATTTTTCTTAAAGTTCTTCTAAGTATTTTTCCACCATTCTGAGCTCCCCATCGACTGTTTCTCATACCATGAATGAATATTACAATCTCTTTGGATTTTGTAATACTTGTGAATTTCTTACTTGGATAGAGATAATAACTGTTTGACTTTCCAAGATCTTTGCCAGTTCTCAAGTCAAAATGTCCTCTCGTAGTTACTCGTGGAAACTCTGTATTCATGATAATACCTTAGATAATATGTATAATAAGTGTTATGATTCGATTACTTCTAATCTGTCATAACCTTCTTCAAAAGTTGGTCTTGTAAAACTTTCAAATTGTTTCTCGATAACAAAATCTGGAATTCCTTTGCCAGTTTTTGCTTCTCTGTCTTTGAGTCTTTTAATGATAGTTTCTCTTGGAATATCAAAGTAAACTACAACAATTTCAACATCTCCATTGGTTCTGATTAATTCAACAAGTGATTTTCTAGTGAATGAATTGAGTGAAGTTCTGTCAATTACAAAGTCTTTTCCACTTTTAATGTTATGGACAATGTTATCAAAGAAGATACTGTTAATTGATCCAAATAATTTTTTTGATTGGATCTCATCAAATGCTTCGGTGTAATTAAAGCCGTTTTCTTTTGCATAATTTTCAACAATTTCATCACTTGAAACTGAATCAAGATTGTGGTTTTTAATGTAAGTGCTTTTTCCACTTCCACTGACTCCACTGGTAATGTAAACTCTTTGTTTGTTCATGTATTATCTAGGGTATATGGTATTAATAAGTGTATTGTTATCGACCATTAGAACAATTTGGATGCCTATACTGATGATCATCACATACATACTCTAAACATTCAATACAAACATTCATGCTTTCACCTAATTTTCCCTGACCTATTTTTACTTTACAAACAGAGCATTCAACTGCACCTGCTTCTTTTTCCATGATGTCATTAAACCATTCACTATCAGTTGGTGACTTCTCTTTTCCGTCAAACGTAAATCTTCCCATTGTAATTATACCTCAATTGTAGTTTATATTTTTTTTGCTTTTTCCAAAGTCTTTATGGATTTTGCCAATCCTTTCTTTGAAACCTCAACATCTCTTTCTGCTATACTTAAAATCTTATCATAATTTGGTAAATTTCTGCCTTGAAAAGTATATACATATTTCAGATACTGTTCTGCAAAACCTAGATCCCTTTTCCAAAATTCATGCTGTGCTTCTGCATTTATCAAAGATAAAGATGGTAATTCTTTCTTAAACATGATATATCTAAAATTTAATAATATTTATACATATTTAATATGAATAACGTTAGCTACGTCAAAATGGCATTAAAAATATATCAAAATAACGTTAGCTACGTTACTTTTTTCCGACAACCATATTTTAAAATAAATAAAACACACACACTTTTTTTTGAGAATATTTACCAAGTACAAGCGTTATATCTAGTCTTGGCGTTGTAGAGAACAGAATTTTCTATTTGATCTCCTTCTTGTAAGTAGTCATGTTTGATATTTCCTACTAATGCTACATCTTGTTGCCATTTTTTGAGTTTTGATTTCATTTGAATCATTTTTGACTCAATCATTGACTCGATTTCTGCTTTAGTAGACTCGATTGGATTGTAGACTTTTAATCTAATTTCTGCCGTTGCTTCTTTTGGATCGATATGATGTTTGATGTCACTATCAGACATTTTACCGAAGCACCAACAACACATAAGTCTTACATCTTCTTCGTCAAATATTGATTCTCCACCAAATTGGTTTGTATGTGGGGAATCTAAAGTACGATTACACATAATACAATGAAGTCTGTCATGTGCTAATGCTTCAGGATTGTTTGGTTCACTTAGTCCAAATTCTCTTGCCAATGCGTTGGTTTTACTCATTGCTTCTTTTTGAATTTGTGCTACGTTGATGTCTTTTTCTGGGTTTTCTTCAAGTATTTTTATTGCAAGTTCAGGGTTTGCATTGTTTAAACGCATTTCTCTTTTTTCTGCTCTTGCTTCTCGTGCTTTACGTTTTGCAAGACTTGCTTTTTTCAATGCATCTCTATCATTTTTTGCTCTTTGTTTTTCAGCATTGGTTTTTAAAGTGCTTGAAGCACCGTTACTGTATTTTCTTTGTAGTCCTTGACCGTTTATATGAATCATGTATTATGTAGGGTATACTAGTTAATATATGTTACTTTCAATACCCTAGATAACATACACTTATATTGAAGTAGTGACCCTATCTAATCATGGAACAACTACAACAAGTTCAAAAAGAACAAGAAGAAGTTATTGTCGAAGTAAGTATTGGCAATGCATTTTCCGAATACCTCATCTCAAAAGGTGAGAAAAAAGGTAAAAACTTTCTTCCAGACTTTGCTAGATTGAGTAGAACTGCTCTTGTAATGGTAGACAACAAACCAGTAGACCGTAACGGTGTCATTGGTGGCAACAGTCATCCAGCAAAAGTATCTGAGGTACTCAGACTAAGAGTCAACCCAACACAAGAAGTTAGATTCCAACCAATATTAGCTGGTGGATAAACTTCATTTTTATTTTTATTTTCTTAAACTATAAATATCCCATTACCCTAGATTATGTATGAATATATTCATACTTGATGACGATCCAAAAGTTTGTGCCATGTCACATTGCGACAAACACGTTGTCAAGATGATTCTAGAAACTGCACAAATGATTTGTACTACACATCATATTATAGGTGGCTATGATTATGACATTCCTTACAAGTCTACCCATGTCAACCATCCATGCAATCGTTGGTTGCGTGACTCTGTAGAAAATTACAACTGGCTTATTTCACTTATCACATATCTCAATGACGAATACAAATATCGTTATGACAAGAATGTCAATCACAAGTCATTTGATGCCATCAAGAATTTGCCAATTCCTGACTTGCCCAACATACCACGTACTCGTTTTGCTCGTGCAATGCCAGATGAATGCAAGATTAAAAATGATGTTGTAAAGTCATATCGCAACTATTACAATACTTCAAAAAAATCAATCATATCATACAAAAAACGTACACCACCAAAGTGGTTGAAATAAATGTATCAGGTTGAAGTAATTTTGTATAAAGTTTCAACCTGACATGACGTTGGTATTATATGATAAAGGGTAAACATACCAACACCGACCCACATGAATATCAACTTTCGTTGACCTCTGACTCTCATAAGGTTGTGTTTCCACAAACTAATTCATTATAATTGATATAAAAATATTATTCGCTTGAAGTTCCTCTATTAGTGGATTTTTTACCGTCATATTCCTTGCGTTTTTCAGTAACCGTATCCTCTACTGGAATTTTTGAAGTTCCCCTATTTGTTGAAATATGAGTTACACCTGATTCTTCAAGTCTTTCTTGTTCTGCTTCCTTGAACGATTCCCCTACTACTGGAGTTTCCTCACTAGGTTTAGCATTTTTTGTTCCTCTATTAGCCAATATATTACTACGAGATACTTACTTAAAAGTATCACTAATTTTTAATGTTTTTAAATATCCTTGTGAAAAATAGATTATGAGCCATGAATTACTTGGAACCAAATATTGTCCAAACTGTGCAATTCTAAAAGAAAAACAAATACAGTTGGAACAGTGGGAAAAGAATCTTGAAGCTCGTGAACAAGAATTAGAAACTGAAATTGAATTTATAAGAAAGAATAAAATTTACTGAGATTTAGTACCACGATACCAACAACTTACTACTGTGGTTCCACTTGTATGTTTGACTTGAACAAATATCTTTGTATAATAGTTATTTGCAAAATTGTATTCTTCTGGTTCTTCGGTTGTAGCAATTTGTCCTGTTGTCAATACTCTCCAACCATTGTCTCTATTTGTTGCATCTGTTGCAGTTGGGGTTGTAATATCATCAATATGTTGACAGTTTACTAATACTCTATAATCTAAATCTCCACCTGCATCATTATGAATAATTATATTGCCTGTTGAATCTCCTCTGGAATCTATATCCAATAGATTTACAAAGTTTGCAGTTGTATTTATTGATAAATTTTTGGCATAGTTTTCAATCATACTTATTTTAGGTTTAGTTGCAGAACCACCGTTTCGATCTACTTGTGCCATAGGATTTATCACTTTGTATGCTATTTAAATATTATAACCTTGTGACCTTTATGATTATTATTGAATGGATCAATTTGTCCTATTTCCTCTTTACAATCACAACATTTAACGTAAGATCCTTCTGGCTTGTGTTTCTTTATGTAGTCTGATATGACATTCCAAAATTCCGTAGTTCCGTATATCAATTTGGTTTTTCGTCTTATATTCTCCTCATCCTGAATCTGTTTTGATATGAACTCACTTGCACATTTTATCTGAACTTCCAACTCTGATTCCAAAAGTGGTGGACTGCACATAAGGTTGTTTTTTGCCTTTATGACTTCTGTAAATACATTCTTTTCCATTTCTGGATATTTTCGAAGTATGCTTTCTGCATACCTCATTATTGCCTCATGTCTGTTTGATCCTGCCAAGACTCTGGTATCATCTTCTGTTAAAACTTTTATTGGAACTAGATTTCCCTTACCCTTTCCCAGACTGTACTCATCACATATCTTGTTTACAACTTCTCCAATTTCATCAAGTATAACTGGTTCTTTTACACCAAGTATTCTGTAATTACTTCCATCCTTGTGTGGTGATGGAGTACAATACATTATTCCATGAGTTCCATCGCCTTTCATCTCAATTGCTGGAACCTCATCCTTTTCCATTTTTTGAACAATGTCAAAGTTTACTGCATCACTTGATTTCTTTGGCATTGGTGTATGAGTATAGAAATAAAAATGTGCCTTGTTTGGATTGTCATGCTGTTCTACAAGTGTTTGCTGTGAAAGATATTCAATTCCCTTTGAATGCATTACCTCAATGCCTTTCTTGTTATCCGTATCAATTGCACAAAGATATAGATCTTTCTTGTCCTCATTATGAAATACCTTTCCACAAATCACTGCCATTCCAGTTCTGAACATACCTTTTTGTTTCCATTCGTCATGAATCTCTTTTGGTATTGGTTCTATCTGCCAATTTCCACGTTTATCTTCCTTCCATGAAACCAATGGTTTCTTTGTTACTCCGACTGCTGGTATTACGTTTACACCAACTGTATATCTCCAAAAATCTGCCCATCTGTTAATTGCAGGTATATCCATTATGTAGATTATGTATTTCCTAAATATAAGTTAAGTGTTAGGGTCGAAAGTTAGATAAGGCTTTCGAACACCTAACGGTTGATCCTGCTTTGGCAAGTTCATATTAGTTTCAACTTTATCATTAATAAGAATGACAGTTCTGGGTGCATACTGTCGAATGCGTGAAACAATCAACAATGGCGAATCATTGTAAATTTTACCCAATCTGATACTACTTTCGTTTAATAAAAGTGTTGGTTGTGTACGAATGAATATCCCATCTGTATTTCCAAGTAAAATGATCCGTCATAATATAACAGTCATAACAAATTTGTTTATCCCAAGAATCTCCTATTGCTTTTCTTCTAACCGTACTACATATCTTGCACATAGCCATTAAAGTCAATATGATTTTATGAATATATAGTTATTGGTCTAATATGTTTTTAAGTAATTTCTTTAAGTTCTTGTTTTTTTGGTTTGTCTTTGTCATTAACAATGCCTGAATTAGAGAAGCAAGTTTTTCCTCTCCATATCGATTAAGTCGTTCAAGTGCAATGTGATCCGTATTGCATAGATACAAGAATCTTTCCATCTCTTTCATTACAACTGGTTCCAATTCCTGATAATACCTTAACTGTCCTGCCGTATCATGTGGATATTTGTCATAAGTCACATCATCAAACAAGTACCACAAGTGATGTACCGTGAATCCTTTCTTGGACTTGCCCTTTCCACAAACAAAACATTTGCCTTCAGAAAGTGCTTCACCCAATCGTACTTTAATTTTAGAAGTCTCAACCTTCTTGTTTACCATTATAAGAGTGTTTTCATTTCTCTATCTAATAAGAATTGCCACAAATCTGACAGTTACCATTCTTTTTTTCCGTGAAAATCATACAGTTTGGACATTCTTCTGGATCTGCTTCTGCTCCAAGCATCCATTTTTGATGTCCTTTTCTACCACTTCCTCTGCCACCTTCAATTGCTTTTGATTCTCCTGTTAATTCTTTTAATTCTTGTTTTTTTGATTCCAATTTACGTTTAGAATGACTAAGTAACTGTGCTTTTACTCTTTCATTGTATAATTCATAAAACTCATCTGGGTGTATATTATTTTCTATATCTTCTAATCTTTTTTGTTCCCATCTTATATCTATTTTTAACATTTCAATTTTACTGGCATTCATTCTTGATAATATACCAGCTAATTCATTATTTTGTTTATCAAGCCTCTTAATCTCATCTTCTTCAGTATATATCTCGGTTGCTTTTAACACATAATCACAAATTACACAAACATTGTCAATGAACTCGTGTCTGTGAGGATATGGATCTATGTTGTATACGTCTGGCATATACTGTTCATCATTTTCACTTGCTTTTGATTCCTCGTTATCTTCCAACAATGATGGGTCAACAAGTTTGTTTGTTTCCTCATCCCATACGTCATGTTCAAACACGCTTTTCAATCTTGAATAATGTTCTGGATCTTCCTCAAGATGATCCTCAACTGTGTCCTTTGCTTTTTCCTCGTCATCAGTAAATTCCAGTTCTACATCCATGCCAATTTTTTCCTCCTCATTCAATGCTTCAAACAATGCAACTGCCGTAAGATCCAAAAGATTTTCAAATGTAAAGTCCAAGTTATGCTCAATTACGATCTCATGTTTTCTCTCACTTGTCAATGATTCACCTACCATATTATTTATTAATTCTCTAACTTCGTTTACATGATGATGTTTCATCTTGTTTAACTGTAAAGCCAGTGTAGGTTGTATTGCATCAAATGTCATTTTTAACATACTTATTACTGGAAGTGCAGTTATTGGATCTGCTGATTCATTTGCTTTTAATTCCTTCATTATTTCATGCATTATTATATAATGCTTTCTTGACTTTGGTAAATTATAGAATTTATCACCGTATTTTTTAATTGCTTTTTTATATAACCTTGTTTTTACTTTGTCATAATCTTCATTAGATGTTTTAAGAAAATTAATATTGTCACTGTCTTTCATTCCAATTTCGTCAAAGTTTTTCATATATGCATCACTGAATGGTTTTACCCATTTGCATTTGCAGTTTGGATGGGTATATGGTCTAGTTCCTTTCTTTCCCTGACTTTCCAGTCTTGGTATTATAGGTCTGTCTGGAGAATCCGTTGCAAATGTTTTTCCGTCATACTGTCTGCAAATATCACATTCACTTTTTGACACATATACGAAGGTCAAACTCTTTGCCTTTGTCTTTTTTGGATTTAGACCTCTTGTTGCTCTCCTCACACCAGTTCCGTCTTTGTTAAGTTTTTCTTCATAAATTGTTCTATGTGGTGCATTGAATTTACTGTCAGAACGATAATTAATTTTTTCATATTCATCATTGCTTCTTGTCGTACCTTTTTCATAGTCATCTTCTGCCATGCTTATATAATTTGATATACTGTGATTTTTCTGTGGAGTATAACTTGGAAGTTGTGTATTCAATTCTTCGGCTTCATATACTTCGGCTTCATACATGACAAGTTCTGCATCTCCATCATAGTTATCTATGAAATTCTGTGCTTCTTCAACGGTATCAAAATTTCCGATAGTTTCTAACTTATCCCCAACATCTTCAAAGTCATCATATATGCAAACATTTACTCCACTTGTAGGTGTTGCTCGTTTGACTTCATCCAAAGCATCATCAATATAACCCATTACATACACCCCATTACAACTTCTATCTTTTCTGGACAATCTGGTCTTTCGTCAAACATACCCATGTCAAGATTATGAAAATATTCTGACATATCCAATACATAATTGGTTACCATTTCTTTGTTTTTATCCACATATTTTTTTAACTTTTTGTCTGTTGGTTTGTATATTCTGTCATGAACGTAGTTAGCCCATGTATCTTCATTTTTAGTTCTTATCTGTATTTCTGATAAAATTCCACTGCCATCATCTATTATTGCGTGATAGCTTCTGTACCCATCTCTGTCAACATCTATGTTATTCTTTTCTTCCACTACATTGTAGTTATCTTTTATGTATTCAAGTGATTTGAACACTCCAGTCAGGTCATCTGCCATGACTCTTACTCCACTTACATCATTCAGATCACCAACGGTTGCATATAATTCTGGCTTACGTGCAAGTTTGCCAACCATACTGTCAATTTCTTTTACCCTACCACTTATAACAACTCCTTCTAGGTTTTTATTGAGGTTATCCTGCATTTCCTTGTTTGATACGGTTGCTGTTTCCCTCAGTCCAACTGATTCTTGTATCTGTTCATCAACAAACTGCTTGTCAAGTTGTGGATACTTGCTTGTAACTTTTTGAGATATTGTATCATAATCTACAGAAGATCCACCTCCTCCACCTTTTGTTGAAAATTTGCCGTCATTGTCTCTAGGGTGTTCCTGTTCCACAAATGCCTCATTCTTTGCATCCATTGGTTCTGAATGTGCAAAGTATGCACTTGGTATTTCTCCTATTTCCTTGTCTTGATCATATGATGTGTTTACCTCAAACTGTTTTTCATATTCTGCATCATCCTGTTGCCAACTTGGACTTCCAAGTCCTCTGTCTTTTATTTCCTGATCTATCTGGTTCAGATAATTTTTATTTCTGTATGTGCCATAAATATAATCTCTTTTTTTTAACAATTCATCATTCGTCATTGCCTCAATGGGAATATTTTCTGTGATGTAATTATCATCAATTTCAAATTTTGTCATATTGTTATTCCTCTTGTTCTTCAGGTTTGTCTAGATTTATTCCAAACTTGCTTAACTCTTTTTCAATTCTGTCTATGAATCCTTCTATACCATCTTTTTTTAAATCATATCCCATTTGTCTTAGAGTTTTATCAGCAATTCCATAATCTTTCATAAGTTTAATTTGATCATGAGCTGAAGATAATTGGTTGTTATCATTCCAGTTATGGTATCCATATTCATCTTTTAGTGAATTATAAAAATCTTTACCCCATGATTCTTCAGTTGATTTTGATTCTGGAACACAGTTTGGAACTTGTTTGCCGTTTTTGTCTTTCATTCCGATTTGCTTGTATCCTTTCCAACATGGATCTTCTTCACTTGCTTTTGATTCATAACTTGTTTGATTTGGCTTTATTGTCCAATTTGCCAACCAACTTCCAATTAACTCTTTAAAGCCACACGCAGGACATTTTAATTTAAGATCATCTGATGCTGAAACTTCATTTGCTTTTGATTCAAAACTTCCGTAGTTTGATGAATGCATATAAGGATTTGATCCTTGCATTGCTTGTTTGTTTCCTAAATCACTAGCATATCTCATTATTGCTGATTCAAACCCATCAAAATCATTTATATCCCTTAATTCTGAAAGCAATGAATAAGGTAAATCATCTGATGTAATTACCATTGGAGGACTTGACATTGATCCTACCCATTCTTCAATAAGTTTCTTTTGTCTAGCGTTGAGTTTTCTTGCTTCACTTGCTTTTGATTCATTCCACATTTGTTTTAACTCATCTGTTGATTCAACTTCATAATCGTATAAAGAACTGTTAAATCCATCAAGATCATACAGATTTTCTCCACCCATACCTTCATCATAACCCATGTGATCATCAACTGATTTTGCTACATGTGAAATTCTAAAAGATTGACCTCTGTATTGCTGTCCGTAATTGTCAAGTGCATCATCTGTCATTGTTACATAGTCTCCAACATTGTGTTCACTTGCTTTTGATTCATTCATATAATGAAGATCCCCATATGGATCTGTTATATTTTGAGTTTCTTCTTTTTCTCCTGTGCCATCACAACTAGAACATTTAGTAGTTCCTCTCATTCCTGCTGACCAAGCTGGTCTGTCATAATCATCTAAACTACCTTGTCCATCACATTGATCACATTTTACTATTCTTGTATACCATGAATCCCCAACATCTTCATTTGCTTTTGATTCTGTATCCTTTAATACATCATAAGCAGTTACAACTGGTGACCTAATTCCATGACCATATAAATGCTTATTTATAGTTTTATTGTCATAAATTTTATCCATTTCATCCAAGTCATATTTTTGATTGCAATAATTGCATAGAACAAAATCTCCTTCATCGTCTACTCTAACATGATCAATAAGTTCTTGATAAGAAATAAGTCCTTCACCACCACTCTTTTTGCCTTTGTTTAATTCTTCC
>TARA_R110001592_G_scaffold50620_4_pt1 | contig 22630 bp, 16 predicted proteins | sample TARA_R110001592 | Tara Oceans TARA_R110001592 (sample SAMEA4398387) | marine metagenome | biome: Polar Biome; feature: [SRF] surface water layer (ENVO:00010504); material: water (ENVO:00002006), including particulate matter (ENVO:01000060) such as... | depth 5 m | reverse complement strand
CAACAGCGGGCGTGGTGGCATTGCGCTTGTTAACACCGATTGCCATTCCAGATTACAGTAGCCAAACATCGCCCGCACTTTTTCTGAAAACGGTGACATCTCATAGTGGTGGAGTATCAGAACCTTACTCATAGCAGATTAGCCTATTGGTTTGGATTTACGATAAAGAAAAACTCAGATGCTGAGGACAGTCAGTATTCAGTCAAAACGACTATAGGGGATAGGCGGTTCAGGCGGCGTCCAAATCGGCTGCCAGCGTTCATTAAAAGTATATTTCGCGTACATCACCACATGATTGGGCTCGAAAAAATCTGCTCGCTGTATATCTGCTGCTAAGCCGACATACCAGCGCTTACTGACTCGTTTTTCAATAGCTGCCTCAAGTGCATAGCCAAATCCACCGCCAGACGAACTGCCGCCACCCAGCAAATAGGGTGCATCTTCACTCGACCAGGAATTCGACACCGACGCCGCCATTAAATACGACCAGTCATTGCCATAGCGACCATAGTATCTAATCGGCAAAGACACGGAGATATAGTTTTGCGGACTGAAATATGAGCCGTGTTGTAAACTTACCTCACTTAAATTCTTATCATATTGAAAATGTAACACGTTCAAACCAACACGAAACTTACGATTCTCTTCATCGATCACCCGGTGGTAAACACCACCTAAGAGGCCAAGCCGCGTATTATCCGCCACCTTGTCGCCGCTAATAAGATGATACTGCAAACTAGCCCAGTAGCCATTGGAACCACCAAGATCGTAACTCAAACCCAGCTTAGCGCCAGTGAGGATAACACCGCCCCAGTCAGTACCCGAGCTCGCTGCCCCTGAGGGAACTTCCATACCGGCGTAGGACAAGGTCGAACTCACCTCTGGCCGCTGTGACAGCACTACATTCCAACCCAGCTCGCCCACACTGCCCTTAAGGCCCGCGCCAAATACAAAATTCGACTCGCGAAAACCTATCGGCGTGGTACCAATATCGGCATGCCAATTTTTTGCATCCCAGCCAATACCAAGTGCAATCCCACTCGCCTTCTCCGCAAATGGAATTCTGGTAATGGTCGTCGGCGGCAAGGCACCGGGATCTATATAGTCAACGGTATTCGAATTAATGGTCACATAATCCACGCGCAATAGCAGATGACCATCTAAGGATGGCACAGCCCATCGCACTTCTATCGGAACCTGCGAGGTCGTGTCTCTTCCGCTGCGAAAATTCTGATCAATACCAAACTTAATATAGCTATCGCGCCTTTCCCTAAACTCACTAATTGAGGATTTTAGACTGCTAGTTAACCAGTACTCCTCATCGGCATCGGCATAAAGCTCTCGCTGGCCCGAAGCTCGACCCGCCAAGCCCGGTCGCGCTTCTATTTGCGCCTGCTGCAGCCCTAAATACGCATATTCTTCAGCCGAATCCCAGTCACGCATATCTTTTTCTAGCAACATCGCCTCTCTGAACTGCTGGGCGCTAAGATCGTCACGGGTTTTTAAAACCGCCATAAACTGGTGTCGCTCGGCAAGCAATTTAGCGTTTTGTAACACTGTCGAAATGTCCAAAATCTCGCTAGAACTCAAATTGTTACTCTCAGCTAACAAGGCCTCACTTTGCGCTTTTAATTCCGTTTGACGATCTAACTGCGCGGTGATTTTCAACAAACTGATGCGCGCTGACACTTGCCCCGCCGCAGGACGCTGCAGGGCGCGTTGATACATTGAATAAGCGGTAATCGTATCGCCACGCTCTGTATAAAATCTCGCTCTGGCAAGATAATACTCCAAAACTAAATCGTCTAGCTGAGCCTGCTCTGCGAGCGAATACTGCTTGGTTTCCGAATCCTTCTGCCACTGCATAAAGCGGTCGAATTGATCCAGTGTGAGCAATAAGCGGGCGTAATCTAATAAAGTTTGAAACTCCCAGCCCTCATCGGCAGATATCCCATTCACAATCCTTAGCGCGCGCTCACGCTCATCTAAATCAACGGCGATATCAGCAAGACGTAATAGCGCTAGCGGTTGATTGCTATACTGTTTGGCCATTTGATCAAGTTGCCGGCCTATTGCAATTGACTCTTCGCTGCCTGAGTTCTGCATGCCGGCCAGTTCCCGATCCAAGTTCAAGCGCATGATATTTCCCTGCATCGCAGCGCTGCGCTGGCCCTCGGGAATACCATTTAGCACTCTTATTGCGCCAGCCAAATTCCCCCTAGCTGATAAATACAAACCGTAGGAAAATGCCATCTCTGGGTTTTCATCGCCATCAGCCCAATCGGCCATCAGTGCATCTGCCCGCGCCGTTTCACCAGCATCAAGCAAGGCATTAGCGATGTCTGCACGCTGCCAAGGGGAGGTAGGCTGCAGGGCAATAACACGATCAACTGCATTAATGTAAGCACGTTTATTTCCGGCTGGATTCAAACGACTAAGTGCGTCCATTTCGCCATCGATTCTAAGACTGCGGAGTTGAGTCGCAATACGCTGCCGCTGGGAACTCGAATACTCTCGGTCCGCCATTGCTAACGCAGCCGCGCGACCACTGAGACGCTCTCGCAATTGCACGCGCCCCCATAGCGCAGATTGATCGCCCGAGTCGCGTCGCAAGGCCTCGCCGTAATATACATCTGCGGTTAATGGTTTGCCGCGAGCAAGCGCAAGTTCCGCAAGAGCGACATACGTCGCCGCATTCGAAGAGTCAATTTTACGGGCCAGATTTAACTGCGCCTCCGACTCTTCATATTTACCGATATCCATTAAGGCTTCGCCTCGACGCAGCGCTGACCAATAACGGCTAGTGCTAATGAGGATCGCCCATTTTTCGTTTAGATCAGGGTCTTGGTTAAAGCGCGCCGCTTTTTTGAAATACCGTAACGCGCGATCATGATCACCACGACGCAGATAGATTACGCCTAAACCGCCATTGACATCGGCGTCATCAGGGAAGCCACGCAGGGCGAAATTCAGTTTTTTTTCTGCTGCGGCAAGCCTGTCGGCATCAAGCGACGCCAAACCCTGTTTCTTTGCTCTATAATAAGGATTTTTAAGGCGCTCCTTCTCGGCGAGAAGTTCATTTAACACATTGCGATAAGCATTTTGAATATCCAGATCATCAGGATAGCGCTGTGCTAATAGCGCGTAGTCATTCATCACTGCCGCCGTCTTCGGCAGTCGCCCTAAGGTTCGAATCCAAGACCCTGCGGCCCGCCGCCCTAGGCCATCACCCTGCGCCAAACTGCGATAACTCGCTAAGGCGGCAGAATCATAGGGGTTTTGCTGACTTCGGAATTCAGCCAGGCTGAGCTCCAACAATGCAACATTAGGATACTGTCGATTCAACTCTGACAATCGAGCCAATACTCGGGCCTCATTGCCCTCAATGTTAGCCAATACATCAAGCAACTCTAGCTCTAACTTTAAGGTCGGCATGCCATCTGGGAAGAGTTTTTTATAACTACTCAAGGCATCTTTATAGCGGGCGGTGCGACGCAAAATACGCGCTTGCGCCAAGTTGACTCGCTTACTGCTCATGCTCGCAATATAGGCGGATAATTGTCGAGTTTCGAGCGCGCCGGGAGCCGCCAACTCGCGGGCCGCTAAAATAGCGTTCGCACCCGCTAAATCGTCATCCGCCAAGGCGATATAAGCGCGGAAAAAAAATGCCCCTGGATGATTGGGACTAATGACCAGCAAACGATCTAGTGCGCTTTCTAATAAATCCCGTCGATCGAGAGCATCGCCTAACTGCATCTGAGCAATGAGCTCGGCGGTGAACTCATCGTCTAAGTAATCAACGTCGTCCGCAGCAGCATCCTGGCCAACGACACTAACAAACCCTGATTCAGCAGATACCGCCGACTCTAACTCTGGCGTGTTACCGAAAAACCATTGGTAGAACAAACCACAAAAAAGCACGAAAACACTGAAGTAAACCCATCGCCAAAGCTTCAAGATTCACACCTTGACTGCCATGCGGGAATCAAAGCACCGTCGCTGGAAAAGCGAAAATACCCCTGATCCCAGCCTGTGCCAAACAAGGCCAACACCGTTGCATAATATCGCGACTTATCGATTGCAAGCTCCCACACCGCCGCCGCACGTTGGCGCTGCTGACCCAGTACCTCGGGTAAGTCGTACTGTGCCAAGAACGGCAGCAGCGCCGCAGAAAATCCCGCTGATCCTGTTCCTGAATATAGCCCAGTGCTAACATTTATTTTTTCAGGCGGCGCGCCATTCTCCTTAACAGCCTGTGCCATCGGCTTCATTACAGTCATCAACTCAACTTTATGCGGATGTGAATCCGCCAACATTCCCGCCCACAAATAGCTGCGTATTGCGTCATAACTACCAAGGTCCAACACCCAATTACTGGTCTTATATGGCGGTGAAATCTTCACCCAATCTGGTGAGTAACCTTTTGGCATAGTCTGAATAATCAAGCGGCGGGTACTGGCGGAAATTGCCTGCCAATCTCGCGCGGGATAAAGACTCGCGAAGCGATCTAATATCTGCAAGGGCGCATAGCTAGGGTTGAGCCGAAAACTACCACTACCGTCGGCAAAGCCCTTTGGGGCTGGCAGCACACTCAAACCTAAATTAGGTATATCCACTACTTCGTAGCGGCGGATCTGCTCCAATAATAAATAGCCAAGCGAGGTGTAGTAATAATGCTGCCACAAACGGCCAGCCTCAATCAGGGTATAAGCAATCCACAAATCAGAATCTGCTGCCGAATTATTATCGAGCACGCCGAAAGAGGTCTTTGCGCTCCCTGATGCCGGCTGCTCAATGCGCCCCCATAACCATGCGGGCAAATAGGTACCAAGATCCCCCGCCGCCAGTTCGCCTTGAGTCCAATGTAGTAACTGATCAAAACTAGCTCGGTCATTGGCGACCAGCGCGAAAAACATCCCGTAAGACTGGCCTTCAGACGTAGTGATTTGACGCGGGTCACTGCGATCAATGACTCGCCCACTTTCAATATACGCCGCTTTAAAAGACGCCCAATGCGACCAGGAACAGCGCTCATCAGCCCATGTTGCAATCGGAAATAAAAGCGCCAAAAACAGCAGCCGATGTCTCACTACTCATCCTCTCCAGCACGCAAGCGCATTGCCGCAATTTGATTGAGAATCCGCCAGATCACCACCACCAACATAGCGATTAATAATGCAGCAAGCAGCAACAGTAAAAACGGGTGTTCTGAAAAGTGGTACCAAATTAGCTGCCATATTGGAAGTTTACCCACGTAGTAACGGTCTCCGACTAGGTAACTGCTAACACGATCCTCGCGAAACACCGCCACAGATCCAAACATCGCAGTGATTTTACCGCTATCATTAAAAGCTGCGCTCACTTTGCCAAGATCTTCAGTGCTTGCAGCCATTACCGCGATCACGCTCCGACCAGGGGTGTATGGCGACTCAGCGCCAACGACCGCCGCCAGCCCTCCGGTCGCGCTTACATTGACATTCTCTGCGACTTCATTGTCGACCGAACGCCCATTTTCGCCAATATTCAAAGACGCCTGCCTATTTCGAAACGGTCTTGAAATGGCGCGCTCGGTTTCACTTAAAATCATCGGCAGCGCGTCGGAGTCGGCCATGGCAGAACTAAGCCCGGATGTGACGCTGATTGCCAATATGTCCTTGTCTTGCAACTGCGCTGGCTGCCAGTCATTCACCACCTCTACACCCACCGCCGGATAGCCAGAACTCGCACCAATAAAACCTAGTAACTGCAAAAACGTTTCGATCTCTGGTTTGGCTAAAGCAGCGGGCAACACAACGATGGTTTCACTCAAGTCGGCCATGCGCGTAAACGGAAACCCTGCATTTGCAAATGCGCGTAAACTTGGCATTTCAATGTAATGCGGGTAACCAGAAAAATCGACACTTGAGCTGCCGTCAACCACGGCCTTTGGTGGCGCCGCCGGAATGGTTTTACAGGCGCCACTGCTAACACTGGTAAAAGAAAACTGAAACTGTAATTGGTTTTTACTGCCGACTTTAAAGGCTGGAATCCGCACCAAATCACCACCACTGAAACTATCAGTAAGCAGTGGAATTCGGACTCGCTTTTCATCTCCGCTTATACCGCGCTGACTTAAATTAAACGCCTCTACAAATTGCTTATTGATCGACACACTCATGCGTGAGCCATCGTAGTCCTCGGGCGGTGGCGAGTAGCGATAATGCAAATCCATCGGTATTCCGCGGCTACGCCAGGTAAATAGATCAGGCGGCAACTGCAAGCTAATATTGATGGGCGACGAATTGCGTCCGCTAATTTGCAGTTCCTGCTTATTCTCGACCAACTCAGAAAACAATACCTTGCGGTCTGTACGCACCCAATTAGGCGCGTCGTAAGGGCTACGCGGCTCGATTTGCAGTGCCCGGTTTATCTCTGCCACCGGCCCGGTCAAAACAGAATTTCCCAAGGCGAGACCCTTAACCGCCGTTAGTAATTCCTTGGTGTCGCGGCCCATAACTAGCAGAAACTTAATATAGGGGTTTTCTGGGTGACTAATCACCTGCAAAGTCGGCTTATTTACCGGCGGGAAATCTTTTAAGAATGCCGGACGTTCAGTATTGGTCATAAAGATCAGCGCGTGCTGAGTGGGAAGCTGATCAAAGTGAACAGGAAACTCTGCGCCCCGCCACTTCGACAGTGCGCCAAAATAAGATGCCGCCACCCCCGCAGATTTAACAAGTTCAACACTGGGTGACTCGGGAAGCAGCACCGGCAGTATTAATTTAGTAAATTCGCGCTCATCAAAAAATGGCGCAGGCAAAAAACCGAGTTCATTGCGAAGCCGGATCTTGCGAGAACTGATCTGGATACGGCTATTTTTACTGATTTCAGCCCAAATACTTTGATCATCTGGGTTCCAGCACTCAAGATCTAAATGGCCAATAAGCTCAATTCTAACTTGGTTATAGTTTGCAAAAAATCGAGGATCCAAAGGTATTTTTGCATCTAGCAACTGGCCTTGCTTGCCTTCCTCAATGGCAACCACACCCATTAACTCTTGATTAAGATAGACTTTCAAATGGGAGAATTTCGACTGCAATGCCGGTGAAGGCGTGAACCGTAACTCTATGTCGCCGCCGATAACGACCTCATCTAGCCGCGAACCGAATCCGATATAGGTGTCGCTTTTACTACCCTGTAATTCAATTGATCCACCATAGCCCAAGTCACTCAGTAAATAATCGCGTTTTATGACTTTGGGCTCATCGTCAAGCAACATTGACAAGGGGTCACCATAGGCAAACGGTGACAGCATAATAGTTGCAAATGCAAAGATCATAGCAAGGCGAATATTGATGATACTCATAGGTATTCTGCTCTCGGCGGCACTTTTCTAGGGCTAAAGGAGGATAGATATTTAACGCGGGCAACTAGCCACCGGGCGATTTCAGGCAATGGCCATGGCGCGAGTGCAAACAGACGTCGGTAACCATAAATAGCAGCACGGAAAACTGCCGCCATGCTTGCCATCGGACGATCCACCTCATAGGAGTTCTGCCACTTAATCCAAGTATCTGCCCGCGCGAAGGTGCACTGCACAAAATCCGTCATCTGCACGGTGCTGAGCGGCTTCAAGTGCAAACCCATGGCATTGTCTAAGGTGTATACACTGCGCATAGGGAAGGTGAACTCGCGATTAGCTCGGTTTAAGATAATATCAATATCAAACTGACCCCGTGGCAATTTACTCATATCATTCACCGCAACGCGCAAGCCGTCCAAAGAAAAATCCATGACCGTCGCCTGTATTAAATGGCCGCTGCTTAGTCTTACCATTGCGGGAATGCTCGTCTCTACCCTATGCACTCGGCGCACTTGCTTCATTTCTGAGGCGACCGCCACCGCACTACCAATAATCAAGACGTTGTATAGCGTCCAGATCATATTAACGATAACTGCACCAACTTCATTTTGTGGGCCATTGAAATAGCGATGAACACCGAGTCCCAAGCCAATAAAATTTGCCAAAACAAGCAGCATATAAGGTTTGGATATAACCCAATCATAATACGATTTTTCGACCAGCCCACCCTTTGCGGTCACGTTAAAGCTGCCTTTGTGCGGGGCAAACAAGGCTACCGTCGTCGGCCTTGCGATATACCAGGAGAGCACCACTTCATAGACTTCACCCCAAAACGAGTAGCGATACTTACCTTGCATACGCGAATTGGTAATACTTGAATGGAGAATATGGGGCAGTACATACAGTACCAAGATCAAGGCTGGCGCGTAAATGATGTAAGTATGAAATATCAAAAACATCAATGGCGCGGTAAGAAAGATAAGACGCGGAATGCCAGATAAAAAATGCAGCATGGCATTCAGATAACACAAACGCTGCTGCCAATTCAATCCCGGGCCAAGTAAAGGGTTGTCGGTTCTCAAAATTTGCGCCATACCCCGCGCCCAGCGAATACGTTGGCCAATATGGGCAGATAAGGTTTCCGTCGCCAGACCTGCCGACAATGGCGCCCGCAGATAAGCCGAGCGATACCCGAGGCGATGCAAACGCAGGGAGGTGTGAGCGTCTTCAGTGACGGTCTCCACCGCAATACCGCCTATCTCTTCTAATGGTGCACGCCGCAATATCGCGCAGGAGCCACAAAAGAAAGTACTATTCCAAAGATCATTACCGTCTTGAATTAGGCCATAAAACAAGCCACCTTCGTTTGGCACCTTACGGAAATTAGACAAATTGCGTTCAAATGGATCTGGGGAAAAGAAATGGTGTGGTGTTTGTATAATCGCCAGTTTGGGGTCCTTTAAAAACCATCCCATACTTATTTGTAAAAACACCCGGGTAGGAATGTGGTCACAGTCAAATATTGCCACATACTCGCCGCTGGTTTGCTTTAAGGCGTAATTGATATTGCCGGCTTTAGCGTGATTATTTTTCGGCCGCCGGATGTAGCCCACCCCCACTTCGGCGGCAAAATCTTTAAAACTATCGCGCTTGCCGTCATCCAAAATATGAATATGAAGCTTTTCCTTAGGCCAATCCAAACCTAGACAGGCGTATACCGTCGCGCGCACCACGCTCAAATCTTCATTATAGGAAGGAATCATAATATCGACGCTGGGCCACACACGTGTATCAACCGGCAAGGCAACCGTACCACGCTGCAATGGGCGGATATTTTGCACATAACCTAATAACATCACCAGCCATGCATAGGCTTCTGCCATGAGCAAGCCAATCCCAAAGGCTAAGCCCAAGGGGTCATCAAAATTTAAGGTTGAGGTACAGCGCCACCAAATATAGCGACCCGATGCTAGCAGCGATATCCCCACCATCAACATCAACGGAATATGCCCAGGCACTCGATTGAGTCCGTAGGCCAAAAGGAATAATAAACTGACGAAAATAAACTGATCCTGCACAGTAAGCGGGACGGTGAATGTAACTAATGCCAGGGCAACTAACAGAAAGCCAAAGATCGTTCTGCCTGCCGTTGTACCGGTAAATGGTCTTTTTGATGTTGAGCTGACGCCACTCGTCGATTGCGACTCCAGCGTTTGCAGTCGCGCTCGCAAACGACGACTCAGGGCATTGTGAAACAACAATGCCTTTAAAGCGTGGACAGCACGAGTGTGCGGTGCAAGTGGCTGATCAACCGCTGTCGATGCGCCGATCAAGTCAATACGACTCTGCTCCGGCTGGGGCTGCCTGACCACGAATAACCAAGCCAATTGAATGACAAATCTAAAAATGTCGCTAATCCGCGGCCGACTAAAATTAATATGGGGAAAATAGACTAAGGGCAATCGCCAACTTTCAACTCCTGCCACTCGGGGTTTTAAGAACATCAAACAAAAGCTTAACCACAGCGGTACGATAAGGAAGCCCGTCAATCGATAAGGTTTAAGGCCGCGAAAAGCGGCCAAACGCGCACTATAGTAACGCCGCATCACCGACATCAGCTGGCCAACATCTAGTTCGCTTATATCAATTGCTTTAGACATCTGCGTCACCCTTGGACAAGTGACCGATACACCACAATGCTAGAGAATGGTAGTCGCCACTAGCCTGACTATCGGGCATATAAGCATTCACTGCTGACATAAAAGCGGCGGCTTCTGGCACGGCGGCATCCAGGTGAATCGAAACAGGTAATATCTGCTTGGAATATTCAGCTTGTAATAATAGCTCAATATCCATGCTGAGAGACGAGTCGGTATCTAAGCCATTAATAAGGTAGAACTGCTTTGTATCCAGCGATTCACCGGCCAAAGCGGCCTGCTTAAGTAGGCGGTAACACGCGAGATCCGGATTTATCACATAAAGGCTAATATCTGCCAAGGCGTATATTGCCTCGTAGATACGCGCAGTCGGGTTATCGCATAGCGCCTGCTGGCGATCTACTGGCATATCAACCAACAGCCAATCACCATCGCTGGCCGATAACGATGCCGCCATTGCTGTCACCGACGAGGCAAGCCCTTTGCGAAATTGTGAATATTGATAAGATGGCACATCGCCAAAGGGTAAAACGCGACGCCCATCGACTGCCTGAAAAGCACACTGCTTCCAATCTTTGCCACTGCTGACTGCCTGCCCCCAACCAGTTGTGAGTTCTTGGTCAACACCGAAATGCACGCAAAGTTGGTTATCTGAATGTAAATCAAGAGACAGGGTCTGCTCGCCCGCTCGTTGCAGAGCAGCAGCCAAGTTCGACACCACGGTGGTTGTCCCCACACCGCCGCGCTGGCCTGAAACAATCACGACTGGCACTAGGGCGTTTCCTTAAGCGAGGTCTTATTTATGGCATCACTAGACACCGGCCTAGCCACTGCCAAGCCATTCATTTGCGCAAGTGCGGGCCACTTGATAAGTATCGACAGAATATATTCGCTTTCGCTCAACTCCTGGTAGCCAGACGAATCATCGCCAAATGCGCCATAAGCGGTACCCACATCGTGGTTACTATTCGACAACACAGCACTCCTTACTGTTTCGGCACGCCACCTGAAAACCCAAGAACAGATTACCCATAATACCTGCCAAATTCCAGATAGACTCTTAGATCACTACACCAAAACATTGAAATAGTTTAATATTTATTTTGTAAGGGTAGATGCTATCGCCTTGACTTGCACTAATATGAACATAACACCTCAGGGAAGTAGGGACAGACAAAATTTTAGATACCAACATTGAACGTAGATCGCGCTCGCTAGGGGTGTCGAATATCCCAAGCAGTGGCAGCGAGATGAGACCAGGGTCGATCTATCTCTGCGTAAGCGCGGGGAAAAAGCACGTGCCTGCCCTCATTTCAAGTATCTGTACTAGCAATACCCCCCGTTTTATTGGCCTATGTGAGCCCGAAAGTCTATTCCGCGGCTTAGATGAGCTGGTCTCACAGCGACTAGATCAATGCCTAAACACCCAATTCAAAGACGTTCATTTTTGGCATGACCCAGAAGAAAAAGTATCAGCATCGGCCGCGATCTTGCTGCGAGATGTAAAAAAAATGCCGTCAGTCAAGCCGGCTTTGTACATTATTTTCCTCAAGTCAAACGCCTTCCCTACTGACAATCAGCGAAAATTGGACAAAGTTTTAGCCCGCTGGCAAGCATGGGCAAGACAGTATCAACACTGCATACTATTTCTGTGCAATGGTTCAGTAAAATCACTAGAGACCGCAGCCCTGCAAGCCAATGCTTTTCTTTCCGGCATTGCCAGCTTTTACGCACTAGATGCCGATCACTATCGATACTTTATACATCATTGGAGTTCAGACGATAATGTGATCGCTAAGCAGGAGTATTTATTAAGCACAAATTCAGCTGCCACGCTGGAGGCCATCGATATTCCAAGTGGGGACACAGCAAATATAGACCTAGCGGTAGAAAGTGGCATAGAAACTGGCCAAATAGTGACTACCGATGGCCTGGCGGCTGAAATTTCATCTGAGTTGCACGTCGGCATTAGCGTTGCTAGTAATAGCTTAATTATGGATTCATTCGATGAATTACATAGCGCGACCGTCATCTTCACCTGCTCGTCGCCGACGGAAGTGGTTGAACTGGCAACGATGACGTACAAGCTGCGCTCGCGATATAAACACAACATCAAAATCTTGATACGCGAAAACGTGCAATGTCTCCGTTACGCTGACGAACAATTCTTGCTGAAAGCTGGCGCTAGCCAAATCATCCCCTACATAATCACCAGTACACGATTGGTTAGCCTAATTGATGCCATCCGCTGCAACGATTTCGCAAGACAACTTCCGCCCACACTTTACGGTTTACTAGAAAGCCGCAACACATCCGATTATCGAGGCTATGCCGACCCCTATATATTTGCCGCCTCGGTTGGCAAGGCAATGGACGCGCAGCGTTATTCTGGAGTGGAACACCTGCTGGTGCGCTTTGAACCACTGCGCGGCATTAGCTTGGAGCAGTCACTAAATCTTTGCCACATAAAGCGCGACGGCGACTTGGTCACCGTTTGCCGTGGTTTTATCTACATTTTTTTACATGCTTGCCGAATAAACGATGTGGCAATCGCCTTACGGAATTCATTAACACTCCCGGTTCAAGATTCTTTCGGTTCGCAATCTATTATTCACGATCCTGACGATGTCGCCGCCGAACTTGAGCTTATAGACTTGTCCACCGATGGCATTCCTGCAGATATCGGTCAAAAATTATTAGCCAGCAATCCGGAGAAAGACCAAAAAATCCAGGCCAAACACCTCATAACAGTGTCGCTTGCGACGCCGTATGTCATCGACTAGGAATGTAGTAACGATACCCTATGGATATTAGAAGTTTTTTACTCACCCTCGTCGTATCACTCAGTGCCGGTGTTTTTATTGGCTTCACACTGCGTGACATCGGTCGATATTTACTGCTGTCTTTTCGTAAACATCTCATCAAACCCAGATTTCTCAGACCCTACCAAGCTATCTCACAGGCTATCCCGCAGACTGTTCAGCAAACCATCCAGCAAACCAGTGACGAGCAAGACTCCAAGGTAGAGGCATGAAAACGAAGTCTAGTGTGCCAGTCGAAAATGTGGTGCTACCTGCGGGCCTAGGTTGGTGGAATCTCTACTTTATATGCAAGATTGGCTTATATTTTCAAGGGGTAATTGATTTTCACGGCCTTGAAAACTTTACATTTGCCGCCTGCCTATTACTTCCCATTCGCCACTATTATGGCCGACTCCTTCGTAACATCGTCGCCATTCCCATCGCCGCCCTACTCCTTCATTACGACTCGTTTATGCCGCCGCTGTCGCGACTTTTCGCACAAATAGATCAATTACTTAGCTTTGAATTCGCCTATATCATTGAACTACTTACCCGCCTCGTTTCCATCAATATGATTTTGGGAGGCATTGCTGCCGGCTTTATTTACTATTTTGCAGCCAAAGTATTTAGAGTCACATCGATAGTCATTTTAGCCATACTCGCTAGCGGTATAAGCTCGTTTTCGGCTGTGCCGAGAAATGCACCAATAATAAATACCGTGGTAAATAACTCCGCTAGCGTACCCAGCAACACCAGTAATAGCGCACTGAATCAATATCTGGATGATTTTTTCAAAACCGAAAAATCACGCACCACGGCGTTCTCTAGCGACTGGGCCCAAAACACCCCATTCGATATACTCTTACTAAGCGTATGTTCGCTCGGTGTCGACGATATCAAGCTCGCCGGCATAGAAGATCACCCCCTGTTTCAGAAATTCGATATTGTCTTCGATAACTTTAACTCGGCCACCAGTTACAGCGGTCCTGCGGTCATTCGATTAAGTCGCGCTAGCTGCGGTCAAGCCGACCACAACAGTCTTTATGGTCCGGTCAACGCCGAGTGTCAGCTATTCAATCAATTGGAGAAATTGGGCTACAGTAAAGAACTCCTTATGAACCACGACGGGGTGTTTGACGCCTTCCTAGAAAAAACCCAACTTTATAGCGGAATAAGCTCCTCGCCCTTTCCCCTTGCTGGAATAGAGGCCACTCAAAAGGATTTTACCGGGGCGCCTATCTACAGTGACGCTGGAATACTCAAGGCCTGGTGGCAAGAGCGAAGAAACTCTGGCGCTAGTAAAGTTGCCGCCCTGTACAACACCACAAGCCTCCACGATGGCAATCGAATTCTCAATGAGTCGCTATCATTTGGGGTGCCAAGCTATCAGCGCCGGGCTAAAAAACTGTTTGATGAACTTGCCACCTTTCTAGACCAGCTGGAAAAGTCAGGCCGCAATATTGTGGTTGTCCTCATACCTGAGCATGGCGCTGGATTGCGCGGCGACAAAATGCAGATCTCAGGAATGCGCGAGCTACCGTCACCGTCCATCACCCATATTCCGGTCGCGGTAAAAATTATCGGTTCGGGGCTGCAGCGCAGCGATGCGGTATCTCATATTAAGCAAGCCAGCAGCCACCAGGCTATATCACAATTGCTGGCTAATATTTATGAACAAAAGGTGTTCGACACAAGCTCCTTTCGGGCCGCTGACCTATCCGCAAATCTGCCCCAAACAGCTATTGTCTCCCAGAACGAAGGCAGTACCGTCATCGAGGTCGACCAAGACTATTTTATTTCGCTGGATCAACGCACTTGGAGCCCCTACAGCGATCAATAACATTAGAGCCCACCTAGCCCAATCTTTTGGGAGCTGAATTGAGGTCTAGGTGTTAAGGGGGGATTAAAGAATCAACTGAACAAACGCGCATTCTTGTCGCTGAGCTGTTGGTTCAAAGTCCAGTAGTCGTAAATGATACCCAGTAAAAACACCCCGCCGGTCAATAGATACAGTATCCCGGTCACCCACTTACCCATATAAAATCGATGCAAGCCAAAAATCCCAAGAAAAGTAAGCAATATCCACGCGAGGGTGTAACTGCTAGAACCGGCGGTGTAACTGGTGTCGGCATCACGATCCATACTTGGAATAAGAAATAAATCGACAAACCAACCAATTAAGAACAGGCCTAGGGTAAAAAAGTAAATTGTCGCACTGATAGGCCGACCATAATAAAAACGATGCGCGCCCATAAAACCAAATATCCACAAAATATAACCAACTACTATGCTATGGGTATTATTCACTGCTTTGGGCTCCTGTGCGCTCGCCTGACGGTAAGGCAACGATCAATCAAAAAAACTAAGACCCCAAAGTGTAGGGGATTATAGCTAAGAGCTAAAGCGCGGAAAAATAGCCTCTGTGTCGGCTATTACGCCAAAGGTATATACAATAACAGTAAATCTTTAAGCTTTGCCTGCGCTCGCCAACACAAATATCAGCGAGGCCGGCTGTCCTGTGTCCGTATCCAGAGGCTCAATCAACTCCTTTAAATGCAAACCGCAATCAGCAAACAGCGATAGCCACGATGATAGGGTACGAAAATACCAGGGCGGCGGCTCGACAAAATCACTGCTAAAACCGGACCAACTTCCTTGCCGCCAACCGTCGCAGTAGGGCTCGCCAACATAAGCTGGATGCAGTGTTTGAATAATGCAGTGGCCGCTAGCACCTATTATCGCCGGCATAGCCCGCAGCACATCCCCAACAAGTTCCTTGCCAAGAAGAGAGAAATTACACACCACACAGTCAACTTTGTGTGGCCACTTTCCTGCGGCGAACTCCTGATATGACAAAACCTTAAATTTACCACCGCGGGCGCTAGCCTTAGCAATCAAGTCTGGCACCACGTCTAAACCCGCCGCCGACAAGCCGAGGTCTGTTAAGGCGCGCACTAACCAACCCTCCCCGCAGCCCAGGTCTAAAACCGATGTCGGTGCCCGCGCTACTACAGCATTGACAATGGCTGCATCGGTAACAGTAACGCGACTGCTAATTTGAGCGCCACGCACAGCATTTGTCCAAGCATCTACATTTTTATGCCAGGATTTAACAATGGCATCCTCATAAGCTTTGTCGTTCACGCCGAGCCCCTTTGATAACTCCCGATCTAGATTAAGCTATTTTCGGCCACGCCAGCATCACAAAATAATTAATTTTGCGGAATCTACGGCCTCAATGTATCGGCTTGCCATAACGTCGCGATACTAGGTCTCAGTAAGCGCTATTGCTCACTTGATCACATCCGCACAAGCGCTTTATTTGATAAGCTTGCCAATACCCCTCACTATAAGACCTCAATCTCATTATTCAGAGTGAGCATAACTCACTCAAAGCAAACTGCAGCGAACACTCTATGCCAGCTATTTACTATCAAGAATGCAGTTACACCAACGCCGACAATGAATCAGTACTCGACACCTTACTCAGACATAATGTCGCCATTCCCTATGGCTGCCGGGCTGGTGCGTGCCAGGCTTGTACCTTACAAGCCGATATCAAGCTAATCCCAGAAGACTGTCAACAAGGCTTAAGCGCGGAACAAATTCGCCAGGGCTATTTTTTAGCATGCCGCTGTATTCCAGATCAGGACATGCAATTGCAGCAAGTTGATTTGCAGGCGCAGAAAATACCGGCAACTGTCAGCGAATCATTTTTGCTGGATGAGCACACTTTATGCCTGCGCCTAAACTGCCGTCTGCGTTGGCGAGCGGGCCAATATATTACTCTTTGGATAAATAACACCGCCCGCTGCTACTCTATAGCTAGCGTTGCCCGCCTCGATCCTTTTATTGAACTACATATTCGTGTCTATCCCAATGGCGCCTTGAGCAAACCATTATCTGACACTGTAAAAGTCGGAGACCGCCTGCAACTACAAGGTCCCTTAGGACGTTTTGTTTACCAGCAAGATCAGCCTGAGCAAAAACTATTACTCATTGGCGCGGGCACCGGTATCGCGCCGTTGATCGGCATTGCCCGCGACGCTATTGATCATCAACATACTGCCAACATTCACCTACTGGCCGCGGCTAAAACTGGAACAAACTATGCCGAGCAGTCGCTCACTGCACTGCAAAATAGCGTAACGACGTTTTCCTACCAGACTAGCGACATCGATAATATTGAAACAATACTCTCCACCGAGTTTTCAAATTTACGTGGCCAAAAAATCTTTATTTGCGGTGGCAATGAATTTGTAACAAGCATTCGAAAAAAGTGCTTTATGCTCGGGGCATCACCACGAAATATTATTAGCGAAGAATTTATTAACTTTGCGTCTAAGGCAGGCCTTGATAGCCCAGATACCGACTTGTAAAATCCTTTTTGCCATGCGCTAGAAAATGCTCAAAATCCCAGCCCCAATCGGCTAACAGACTGAGGTAAACGTCGCGCAAAACATAGGCTTGGGCCTCAAGACGTGTCCCATTTGAGGTGTTTACTGACACGCTACAACGCTGGTAGTAATCACCTTCAAAAACATCTAAACGCGCCAGCGCCGACTCATCGACGTCATAATATACGCGTCCGTCTACCCTCGCCAAATCTTCCGCAACCATAGCGGGGAAGGTCTGTCCGCGCAGGGCGTAGCGTGCAAAGTTGACGATAACTGCGGCGTCGCTAGGCAAATCGACGCCCGTTACCGCAGCCATAATGTCATTACACATCAAGCTACCGTAGGTAAAAACTATTGCCATGCTGGTCTCTATGGTCTTCACCAAAACAAAGAACATCTGCAAACAATATTCTATCGTCAGACAATACCTTTGCTATTGTCTGACACAGGCGACCACTGCGAATATCGCGATACGGTTGCGAGGCCACCTGGCTCTTTTGCCCCCATTGCGTTGCTGCCAAAGCTTGATAAAAATAGGGCCGCATAGACCAATTCGCACCGCAATTTTCTGGATCAACATCCCAAGCTCTGCCGTTGGCACCATTAAGTAGCTCATAATTTGGCGAAATCTGTTCACCATCATGACGGCATAGAAACACTCTCAAATAACCGCTAGGCGCCTTCGCTAAGGTCTCAAACTCTAAGTGCTCGCCATTAATAGCGGCCTGGACCGAAAGAAAATAATATTCCATTTCCTCCATATACCGCATCAGCTGCTTCTCTCTTTGGAGATTACGACTAACGAAGCCACCAAGTAGTTTGCGAATAATGTCACTTGGCGAATTAGGGTCTATAAATTCCGGCAAGGCCGGCCAAAAGAAATAGCCCTGCACATAGCGCGCACCGCACTCTAATGCAAAGTAAAACTCTTGCTCCGTTTCCACCCCTTCGCACAATAAATGGCTTCCGGTGCGACGCGCTAAATGAGAAATACTTTGCACAACTTCCTGGGACACACCACCGGCCATAGCGCGCTTGAACAGATTCATATCCAGTTTAATAATGTCGGGTTCAAGGGTAATAATGCGATCTAAATGGGAGGAGCCAGAACCAAAATCATCGATAGCAATCTTCATCCCTGCGGCGCGATATCGCGCCAGCAGCTTCTGCATATTGGCATCCTCCCCCGCGCCTTCAACAAATTCAATCAACACTCTTCTTGGGTCAATATTAAGGGATTGCGCCATTTCAATTGTCGGCACCGGCATATCATCGCTGATATGATCCATCCACTCAGGCGATAAATTTAGTGACAAGAAAACGTTCTGTTCACTTTTGGCAAAGTAAGCCAAAGCTTGTTTACGCACACTCCGGTCTATGGCAAGCAGTTCTGCACGATTGAAACTGGGATCACTAAACAGCGCGCCTATAGAGATCAGCTGACCGTCTTTGGTCCGGGTCCGGGCAAGCGCTTCATACCCTGCAATTGACATCCGATTGATATCAATAATTGGCTGAAAACACGGGAAATACGGCACTTGTACTCCGACAACACAACAATTATGAGAATTGATAAAATAACTAAGCGAATACCCTTTTACAAGTGGCCGCAAATAATAAGATCGAATTTTAAGTAAGCGCTTCCGAGCTAACTATCATGGCAAAAAAAAGCCAGCATTGCGCTGGCCTTGAGTATAAACGTTGCAGATAACCTCTCAGTGGAACAACTCACCACTCTCAGCTCGACTCAGCAACAGTGCAGGTACCGTAAAATCGCTACCATAATGCGCCTCTAACTCCTGCGCGCGCGATACGAATGCTTTGAGACCATAGGCGTTTATTGCCTGAAATACACCACCGGTTTGGGCTGGAAAACCAATACCCATAATGGAGCCAATATTACCGTCACCGACAACATCGATTACGCCTTCTTCCATCGCTCTCACCGCCTCAAGACACTGACTGAAAGTAAGTCGATCTTTAATGTCTTGGTAGGGAATATCAACGTAACCCTGTGCTGCAAACGCATCTTTCAGGCCAGGCCATATGTATTTCTTGCCAGCAGCGGGGTATTCATAATAACCGCCGCCGTGCACTTTACCCTTGCGACCGAATTCATTGACCATAAGATCTAAAATCCGTGAAGCGGCATTATCTTGCCACTCACGCCCTTGAGCAATAGTGTCTGCCTTGGATTGCTGTCCGTTTTTATACGCCGTCTCTTGGCTGATCTCGTCAATCGCTGCCAGCGGCCCAACCGGTGAACCATTATCTCGGGCTGCAGACTCGATCAATACGGGGTTCACTCCTTCTTCCAGCATGATCGCGCCTTGGGTGACAGTTTTGCTGATCACGCGGGTGGTGAAAAAGCCCGGCGCATCATTCACCACAATGGGGGTTTTCCCAAGCTGCTGCGCCAAATCAAAGGCCTTGGCTAAGGTTTCATCCGAGGTTTGCTTCCCACGCACAATCTCCACCAAGGGCATTTTTTCGGCCGGTGAAAAGAAATGCATACCAATAAAATTTTGCGCCCGCACACTGGCCTGCGCCAACTCTGAAATCGGTAAAGCCGAGGTGTTAGACGCAAATACGCTGTCACTTGCCATCACCGCTTCACACTCAGTGGTCACCGCCGCCTTAATACCACGATCTTCAAAAACGGCTTCGATCACCATATCGCAGCCTGCCAAATCAGCGTAGTCGGCCGTCGCTTGAATTAGAGCCATACAGGTATGCATTGATTCCTCTGTCATCTTGCCCTTTGAAATGCCCTTAGTAAAAAAGGCTTCAGCATAAGCTCGACCGCGATCGGCGTTTTGCTGACTAATATCTTTAAGGACAACCTTAATACCCTTTTGGGCAGCCACTGTGGCGATACCTGCACCCATCTGTCCTGCGCCGATAATACCGAGTTTCTTACACTTAAACCACTCGCTGACATCAGGACGATTAGCGCCCTTATTCAGCGCCTCCATCTGCACAAAAAAGGTGGTCATCATATTCCGAGCAGTTTGATCTAATAACAAACTTAAGAAATATCGGCCTTCAATTTTTTGTGCGGTGTCAAAATCCACTCGCGCACAATCAACAACACAGGCAAAAATCGCGTTCTGAGCCGGCATCAAGTTTTTGGTTTGCACCATCACATTAGCAGGACCAAAAAAGATCAGCCCCTGATTAGCGACCTCATCTGGACCACCGCCGGGAATAATATAGCCCTCCTTATCCCAGGGCTGCACAGCGCCAGCATTGGCTTTAATCCAGGCTTTTGCCTTGGCGTGCATATCGGCTTCATCCTCTGCCAATTCGTGCAATATTCCCTTTTCTAAGGCCTTATCTGCCTTGAGTCGGCGACCCTGACTGATCAGGCCGATCGCTTCTTGCATACCCAGCAAATAGGTCATGCGCACCACGCCACCGGCGCCAGGCATAAGACCAATCATCGCCTCTGGCAAACCAACTTGAATTCCAGCTATTGCAACTCGGTAATGACAGGCCAGCGCAATCTCAAAACCGCCGCCCAATGCGGGACCATTTAAACCAACGGCCACCGGAACACCCAAAGTCTCGAGCTGGCGCAAGGGAGCTTTTGTTGCCATTACACCGGCGTACATCGCCGCTTTTTCCTCAGCAGCAGGACTTAAATCCATGTTCAACATTTCATTAATATCGCCGCCAGCAAAGAATTGCTTCGGTTTGCCGCTGCGCACATAAACACCGCTTACGCCGCCGTCGGCAACCATAGCAACTAATTCAGCAACCGCTGCGCGCATAGCCTCATCGTATTCACGACCCATGGTATTAACGGTTTTACCTGGCTGATCAAAAATCAGTTCTACAATACCGTCGCTGTCTTTTTCCAAGCGAATATATGCCATGATATTTGTCTCTCTGTATTCGGTGGCCGCTCTTTAGCTTGCTGGCCCACCGTTAATTCTTATACCCATTCACGTTTGCAGTAACACCTGCAAACATATTCTGTGGTCTTAAACTGGCGCCTTAAACACGCTCGATGACGGTGGCAATACCAATTCCGCCACCCGCACACAGCGTGACCACACCGCGCTTCAAATTTCGACGCTCAAGCTCATCCAGCAAGGTACCCAGAATCATCGCGCCGGTGGCACCAATAGGATGACCCATGGCAATGGCGCCGCCATTCACGTTGATTTTTTCATCGGGGATATTGAGCACTTTTTGATAGCGTAATACGACTGATGCGAAGGCCTCATTAAGCTCAAACAAGTCGATATCATCAACAGTGAGGCCAGCTTTCTTAAGGGCTTTTTCGGTCGCCGGCGCCGGACCGGTTAACATGATGGTGGGTTCAGTACCGACTAGAGCACAACTTAGAATGCGGGCTCTTGGTGTTAAGTTTTGCTCCTTGCCTGCACGCTCGCTGCCGACCAGCACTAGCCCAGCACCATCGACGATGCCAGAGGAATTGCCCGGCGTATGCACGCAATTAATATTTTCTAATTGCGGATACTTCAATCTGGCAACACCGCCATGGCCGAAATCATCGAACATTTGAAACGCGGGCTTGAGTTTAGATAAGCCCTCTAAGGATGAATCACCACGAATAAACTCATCGTGATCTAGAATGGTGACGCCGTTTAAATCCCTTACCGGCACGATAGATTTAAAGTAACCCTCGTCACGCGCCCGGGCCGCCCGCTGCTGCGACATTACCGCGTAGCGGTCAACATCTTTGCGACTAAAACCGTCCATAGTCGCAATCATATCTGCGCCCAAACCCTGGGAGATAAAATAGCTTTTCATTGCGACCCAAGGATCGCCCGTTGCGCCGCCACTCGCGCCAATCCCCAGGCGCGACATAGATTCAACACCACCTGCGGCGACTAAGTCCTCATAGCCTGCAGCGACTTTGGCCGCTGCCATATTAACGGCGTCTAAACCGCCCGCACAAAAACGATGTAATTGTGCGCCGGTAGTAACGTCATCCCAGCTCGAATATACCAGTGCCGCTTTGGCGATGTTTTGGCCCTGTTCTTTAACCGGCTCGCCACAGGCTAGAATTAAATCTTCCACCTTCGTGGTATCTAAGTCATTGCGATCTTTAAGTGCTTCTAAAAGATTGGTGACCAAGTCAATTGGTTTAACCTCGTAGAGCGAACCGCCGCGTTTGCCTTTGCCACGCGGAGTACGAATCGCATCGTAAATAAATGCTTCTGCCATGGTATGTCCTGCCGAACTAGGGATGAAAGTCATGGGGCCAGTAGGTGGCCACGGCAAGCACAATGAACTGTCACGGCGGTTTAGGACAATGGCATTTTCGGTCAACACACTGACAGATTTTTTAAAAAACCATATAAAACATAGAGTTAAAAAATTAGGGGGGGGAGGGACAAACAAGAAAACAGTCCGTAATTACTAGCGGCAATTATAAGCCGTCTCTGTATTCAGGCGTTT
>TARA_R110001592_G_scaffold14653_1_pt1 | contig 22648 bp, 50 predicted proteins | sample TARA_R110001592 | Tara Oceans TARA_R110001592 (sample SAMEA4398387) | marine metagenome | biome: Polar Biome; feature: [SRF] surface water layer (ENVO:00010504); material: water (ENVO:00002006), including particulate matter (ENVO:01000060) such as... | depth 5 m | reverse complement strand
AAGGAGATATACGTTTATCGAACGGAGATTCAAATTCATTATTAAGACTTTTAAACCAGAATGGTAGGTTACAAATATATGCTGGTCCATCAGTTCAAATTCAAGCTAATAAAACACAAATTAATGGAGGTTTTGTAGGTATAAATAATGTAGGTTCTAATAATCCACAAGACCAACTTCACGTAAACGGAACTATACGAGCAGCTATGGCTTTAAACAATGGTAGCGCAAATCCAACAGGTTTTGCATTCAAAGCCTTAAACGATGCAGGAACTGCAGCAACTGGTTTCTATTATGATAATAATGGAGCGCAAATAGTGATGAAAAACAGGTTTAATGTTCAAAATGTAAAAATATCTACAACTGGTTCAGATACTTATTTTAATGGAGGTAGATTTGGTGTAGGAACTACTTCCCCTGCTAAAACATTTGATGTTCAAGGTAGCGCTAGAATTAATACATTAGATTTTTTAAATACCAACTCAATTAATTTTATATATGGACCAAGTAATGGTTTAATTTACTTTGGAGCGCCACAAAGTTACAACCAAAATATCCAAGTGCAGGGAACTATTAGAGCCGAAAAAAGCATTCAGATAGGTATGAATTGGGACGCTGCTTCTGCATCATTAGTAGGATCTCAAAGATACAATGAAACTAGTAATAGTAGTTATGTAGAAATGTGTATGAAAACAGGAGCAAATACATATGCTTGGGTTGAAATTAAGAAAAATACTTGGTAGAATTAAAAATAAAAAATTATGATAAAATATACTTGGGATTGTAAAACAGTAGAAGTTAGACCATTAGAGAATAGCGAAACAGATGTGGTATACAATGTTAATTGGAAAGTAACAGGAACGTCTGATATATTGAATCCAGACGGAACAGCTTATTCGGCTATTGCTATTGGAGAGCAAATTTTGACTTATAATCCAGATAACCCTTTTATACCGTTTTCAGATTTAACCAACGAAATAGTTACAAATTGGACAAAATCAACTATAGGAGACGAACAAATTTCTAACATAGAAGATAATGTTCAATCTATGATTAATGAACTAATTACGCCGATAACCGTTACATTAGAAATACCAGATTAATAAATTTAAAAATGAATTTTACAGACATAAAAATATACGCATTAAATGGAAGTAGCTTAATGATTAGTTTCACAAATATAGACGTTGTATTAAAATTAACACTGATGTTAGTTTCAATCGGTTATACGTTTCACAAATGGTTGTTAATGTATAAGAAAAATAAAAATGATTAAAAGTTTAAGAGATTTTGCTAATTGGATTGAGGTTGAAAGTTGCAATATAAAACAAGGGTGGAATAAATTTCTGGATAAAAGAAAAGTAAGAATACATCATTGTAAAAACTGTTTATGCGAAAAATAAATAAAATAATAATACACTCTACCGCAACTCCAGAATGCAGGGAAGTTTCAGTTGAAACCGTTAGAGATTGGCACGTTAAAGAACGAGGTTGGTCAGATATTGGTTATCATTTTTTAATTACATTAGACGGAGAAATTGAAGAAGGTAGACCTATTGAAAGAACAGGTGCACATACAAGGGGGCACAATTTTGATTCAATCGGTATAGCTTATGTTGGTGGAATGGATAAAGATTTAAAAAATTCAAAAGATACTAGAACAGAGGAACAAAAGGAAGCGTTGGAGGACCTTTTATGCACATTAAAAACTTTATATTCAAAAGCAAAAGTTTACGGACATAAAGATTTTAGTGACAAAGATTGTCCTAGTTTTGACGCTACAGAAGAATACGAGTGGATAAGTAATCAATTTTAGTATGACGGATTTTGAGTTAAATATAATTGTATTGTTTCCAAAGTCTTTTATTTTTGGACTTGGATATATGGAGCCAGAACCAGATTTTGAGTATGAAGAAATAAATTTATTTTTAGGTATTATACAAATACAAATACGTTGGTAAATTTTATAATAGCACGAAAATAGCACGAAAAAAGCACAAAGATACAAAGCGTACCCAAAAAGGTACAAAGCGTACCCAAAAAAGCACGTATGAAAAAAATTTTAAGTTGGTTTAGCAGTGGAGTTATTAAAGAGATCGGAGACGTAATTGACAATATATTTACAAATGACGAAGAAAGGGCAAACGCTAAATTAAAAGTTCTTAACGTTTTAAAAGAGCAACAATTAGAACTCCAGAAATTACAAACAGAGATTATTGTTACAGAAGCAAATGGTAATTGGCTACAAAGAAGTTGGAGACCTATTTTAATGTTGTGTTTTGGGTTTATAGTGATGTATGTAAAATTTATAGCACCTTTATTTAATCTACCTATACCTCCGCTTGAAAACGAGTTCTGGAATTTATTACAGTTAGGAATTGGAGGGTATGTTGTAGGGAGAAGTGCGGAAAAAATATCAAAAAATATTGTTATTACAAAGAAATAAGTTGATTACTAAAATTTTTTTATATACCTTTGAAGCAATTACTTTAACAAACAAATTTTTTTCCAAAAAAAAAATACAAAGATATTGATATGTTAACGCCAATATTATTGTTTAGAAATAAAGTTGACAGAATAAAAAACTACAAAAAGTATAACTTTTAGTGAAGATAATACCCAAAAAGATACAAACTATACCCAAAAAGGTACGATCTATATTTTGAAAAGCAAAAAACCATCCAGAAGTAAATTAGTCAAAAAAGCTGACGCTATTTTTTCGCAATATATTAGGCAAAGAAATGCAGATGCAAACGGAATGACAGAGTGCTTTACTTGTGGAAAACAGGATCATTGGAAAAAATTACAATGCGGACACTTTATGAGTAGAAAACATTACTCAACCAGATGGAGTGAAACCAATTGTCAAGTTCAATGCGCAGGATGTAACGTTTTTAGATACGGAGAACAATATACGTTTGGCAGAAATTTAGACATTTATATTAAAGAGGGGTTAGCAGAAGATCTGAACATATTAAGTCACAAAATAGTAAAGTATGATAATAACGATCTATTAGAAATATTTAATTTATACACAAAAAAACTTGCAGAGTTATAAAATTTTTGTATATTTGTTTGTCTTTTAAAATTATCTTTGTTAGGTAATGGAATTAAGCTACTCTTTCAAAGGGTAGTTTTTTTTTGCATTTTTTTTAATTAATATTTTTTTTTATCAATTATTTTTAATATCTTTATCAAAATTATTAACTTAAAAGACAAATTTATGACTTATTCAGAGGATGTAACTCGCACCAGAGCAACAGAAGAAAACCAACAATTTTTATTACACAGGATCGAAGCACTGCAAAAACGTGTAGAATTTTTAGAAGCACAAAACGAAGTGTTACAACAAGAATTTAATATTAGTAACTTAAATAAATAATAATGAATAAAGACAAATTAATGGAATTGTACAAAAAGTACAACCTAACAAAAGAAGATTTTTTTAAACATCAGCATTACACTATTGTAACAAGACAGGGAGTAGATAAGATCCAAGCAATGGAGAAAATATTTATAAACTATGAAGTTATAAAATGTGAAACTAATTTTGCAGTATTTAAAGCAACTGCAAGTAAAGGAAATTCTAATATTGAGACATTCGGATCTGCTTTAAAAGGAGCAAGTTATTCAGAGGGTAACACAAACTCTTGGTATGTTGCTGAAATGGCAGAAAAAAGAGCAATGTCCAGAGCCGTTTTAAAATTAACAGGATTTTACGAACTCGGTGTATTTGGAGAAGATGAAAGTGAAAGCTTTAAAAGACCAACAAATAAAACACAAATATTAAACTAACATAAACTAACATAAAAATAACATAAAGATGAGTAAATCAAGTGAATTAGTACAAGGAATGTTTATCAATGCAGGAAACGTTGAATGGGTAAAAATGGAACTAGCTTTTAAAGTGGATCAATTAGCTGAAATGTTAATAACACATAAAGACGTTTTTGAAGCCAACAAAGGATATGGTAAAATACAAATTTGTGAAAGCAAAGGGGGTAAATTATATGCTGCTTTATCAACTTTTAAACCAACACCAAAAACAGACGTACCTGTTGAGGACCATTTGGCAAGTAGAGAACCTGCAACACAAGATGCAGACTTACCATTTTAAGAATGATAATTTAAACAAGAAATTGGGTAGCAAAATAAATGTTACCCTTTTTTTTTATAACATTTTTTTTTATCAAAAATTTTTAATACATTTATAATAACTTAAAAGACAAAATTATGCTAATAGATTTAATAAAGGTAAAAGACAAATTAAACAAAATCCGAACAGGAGAAATAACCGAGGGTAAAAAGATTGGAATACCAGATATTGACAATTACATTAGATTTAAAGAGGGCAATTTTAACGTAATATTAGGACACGCCAATGTTGGAAAGACAACTGTAATTTTATATTTAATGTTGCTTTATGCAAAAAGACTTAATATTCGGTGGCTAGTATTTAGCAGTGAAAATGAACCGCATTCAATATACAGAAAGTTAGTAGAGTTTTTAGAACAGAAGCCAATAACGCAAGTTACAGAGAAGCAGTTTAATACTCAAATGGATTACATTAATGACTATTTTAAAGTGATTGACAACAATAATTTATATACTTACAGGCACATTATTGAACTAGCAACAAGCTACAAAAAAGCTTGGAATTATGGGGGACTGTTAATTGATCCTTATAATAGTCTTATAAAAGATCCAGAAATAATGAAGAGTTTAGGTGGGCACGAATATGATTACCAAGCAACAACAGAAATAAGAAAATTCTGCAAAACTTATAACGTAAGCACTTGGTTAAATACTCACGCAAATACTGCTGCTTTAAGAATGAAACATCCAATGGGACACGAATATGCAGGACATCCAATTCCACCAATGGCAAGTGATGTTGAGGGTGGGGGTAAATTTGTAAACAGAGCAGATGACTTTATGGTAATTCACAGATATATTCAGCACCCTGCAGATTGGACACAATCACATATTCACGTAAGGAAAGTAAAAGAAATTGAGACAGGTGGAAAACCGACTTCAATGGACGATCCAATTAGGTTCCAAAGTATGGCAGGAAACGTTGGGTTTCAGATCAATGGAAACGTTATTTTAGAAAAACCAATTAGAGAAGAATTTAAAAAAGTAATTAATTTAAAATGAAAGAGTTTATAAATAAATACGGAACAGAAATTTTAGAAGACTTGTTTGATATATTAAACAATAAAAAAGATAAATACGGATTTGATGAATGTGCTGACAATTTATGTGATGATGAAGAATGTAGGTTAAACAAATCTTTTAAACAATATTTAAAATATAGATAATGAAAGATAAAAAATACACAACAAACCAAAGGATTAAAAGAATAGAAAAAGCAATCGGAGAATTATACGTAATGATCCATCACATTGCAGAACGATTAGATCCAGAGCCAAAAGTAGATCCAGAAAGCAGAACGGACCAAACTTGGAAAAATGAAGTTTTAGAAAATCATCAAAGCACAAGTACTGCTAATGTATTTAATTCAGATGTTCAGATTAAAAATGACACGTCTGATATAGATGGCAAACAAAAATAAAAAATAAAAACAATGAATAAAATAATATCTTTAATTGCAAAGGACCACAAAAAATGGACTAGAATAGTTGAGTCATTTGGTGCTAACCACGCAGAAGATATTGTTCAAGAAATGTATTTGAAGATCCACGAATGGAAAGGTAAATACGATAAAACGTTAATGTATAATGAAACAGAAATTAATTATTTTTTTGTATTTAAAGTTTTAAGAAATATATTTTTAGATAAAGTAAAAAAGAAAAAAAGAGAGTTTAGTTTGGAGACAAATATTGTTGAGCCTTATATTTACGACCAGACTTTTGACTATGTTGATAAGGAAAATAAAATAAAAAAAAATATCTCTGAATGGAATGAGTATGACAAAAGAATTTACGAATTTGTTTTTTTAAAAGGTTGGTCAATGCTTGAATTAAGCAAATTAACAGGAATAGAATATTACTCAATTTATAGAACAGTAAAGAAAATAAAAAAATTATTAACTAAACAATTAGAAAGATGAGAATAACAATAACAGAAGTAGAAAAAAACAAAGTTTGGGATTTTTTAAAAACAAATAATGTAGGTAACAGAGGGGAAGCGGACGGATTACGAATACATCAGTATATCGGATTGTTAGGAGAGATGAAAGTCCATCAAGCGTTCAAGATGCCTTTTGAATTTAGTGATGGATTTGACGGAGGTTTTGATATGGAAATCAACGGATTGAAAGCAGATGTTAAAACAATGGGACGTAATGTAGATATGAAACCAGATTACGTTCATAATTTCTCTGGACTTCAAAAACATTTTAAATGTGATCTTTACATTTTTACTTCACTAAACAAGAAAACAAGCGAAGTAACTATTTGCGGTTGGGTAACAAAGGAAGAATTGTTTGAGAAATCAGAAAAATTCAAGAAAGGAACAAAGAGGTACAGAGATAACGGAACGGTTACAGTTTTAAAATGTACTACTTATGAGATTAAAAACAAAGACTTAAACGATATAAAAGAGTTATTGAAATGAGAAACAAGAAAAAAACAATAACAATCCTTAAATTTATTTGTGTAGGATTTGCTGCTACTTATGGAATTTTAGCGATGTATTATTTAATAAAAATAGTGTTATGAAATTAGGGAATTTAGTAGAACGAATAACGTATTATACAGGTATAAAGTGGATAGTTAAGAAGTCTACCAAATTACTAGGGTATAAAGATTGTGGGTGTGATAAAAGACAGGAAACTTGGAACGATGTAGAACTATGGTAAAAGAAGATAAACAAGATTGGTATAAATTTCGATCAGAGGTAAAGCATTCTTTAAATAGAGATCAATTTGAGTTGGTTTGTCAGATGCATTCAAAGTATTTTAAACATAAATTTTACAAACCCTGCACTTGTAATCCTAGAGTAATAAAACAATGGATTGACGAAATAAATAAACTATATGAAAATAACTAAAACAGGTAAGTTTGAAAAGGCACTAGTAAGAATTTTAAATGTTTTTGATGGTTGGAAACTAGAGTGGGTTGGACCTAAAAATCTACCGTATGATGCAACAGGATATACGCCAAAAGGAAAAAAGTGCGTTGTAGAAATGAAATTTAGAACTAAATACTATGAGACAAAGATGCTTGAAAAAAAGAAATACGATGCATTAATGGCGTTGCCAGAAGATGTTGTAAAAATGTATTTTGTTTCAGATCCAAAAGGGAGTTATTGGTTTTGGTTAGACAAGATCAAAGAGTTGGAAGTATTGAGCAAGAATTGTCCAAGCACAACGTTCTGGAATAAAAGCAAAGTTTCCAAAGAAGTTTACCTATTAAATGAGAAAGACGCTAGTATTGTTGAGTATGCAACGCCAGATAAAAAAGGAGTGTGGGACGATTATTTTAAAAAAAATAAAAATAAATAAAAAAAAAGGTTGGTTATTGAAATATTTTAATAACTTTGCAACATCAATAACAATTAAAAGACAAAATTATGACATTAAATTTTACAGATTGGACAAAAAAAGATTTATGGAAACAATATCAATATTGTCAAGAAAACGCTTCTAACTTTCACAAGCAAATGTTAAAAGAAGTAATTACAGAAATAAAAAAAAGATAATTAAATTTTAAAAGACAAAAAAATGGCAACAGAATTAAAAACAATCAGAGGACAATTTCAAAGTCAAAAGACAAATGAAATGGAAAACACTAAAATATTTTTAACGAAATTTAGTGGCGGTATAGAGGGTACAAAAGTACAATTAACAATGAGCAACCAAGGCAATTTATTTACACACATTGCTCTTAATAAAGAAGAAATTAAAAACTTAATTAAAGAACTTCAAGAAAACTTTGATTTATAAAATAATTAAAAGACAAAATTATGAATGCACAAAAGATTGAAATTTTAGAAGAACAGTTAGATTCTGCAAAGTGGGAATTAAATTACCATTGTTCAAAATGCGAAATAGCAAAAATTAAAGTTGAGTTATTTAATGAAAAGTTACAAGAAGCAAAGTTGGACTTAAATATATTAAAAGACTCTAATAATGAATGCTAAAATAGATTTACTCAAAGATATGGAGTATATCGTGGACATTGATATGCTAACCACTTTGGTCCTTAACCAGATCAAAAAAAAGGAAACCACTACTTTAACTGAAATGTCAAAATCAATTGCTAGAATATTCTTTTATGTAAATAGCTTACAAGTTGATAGGAGAATGTACGACAAAGCGATGAACCAATACAGAGAAGATAAAAATAGAGCCGTATTAAGAGCCAGAAAAGCAGATATAGAACTAGAGAAATTACGAAAAGAAATAAAAATTTTAAAAAACTTGCAATAATATTAGTAGTTATTAAATATTTTTAATATCTTTGATTATCAATAACAAATTAAAAGACAAAACTATGATTGATTTAAGAAAAAATAACCAAACAATTAAGCAATTAGTAGATCTAGGTTTAACTAATTACTACACTTCCTCACCTTTACATATTCAAAGATTAGCTTTATTGCAGGACGCAAAAAGAAAAAATTTAATAAAAATAAACCTTTAAAAGACAAAATTATGAATGACGATTACTTAAATTACGGAAACCCTGCTTACGAAAACGATGCAGAATTTGAATGTACAGAATGCGGAACTCCTGTTGAAAGAGAGGGGACAGTTTGCAGCGGAACTTGTTTTGAAGCATCAATGATATGATAAAAGCAATTGGATGGTTATGTCTAGCTTGGGCAATAGCAATAGTTAGTAAAGCAATAGCAAAAAAAATCTTTCCAGAAGATTGGAAATAAAAAACAATAAAAATGAGAGACGAAAATATAGATCCAAACCACGTAATATTACCTTCTGGATTACACGCAATACAATACAAGAATAAAAATGGGACATCTAGGGTAGAGATTCTTACAGAAGACGAATACCAACAAATGACTTGGTGGGATATAATGAAACTTAAATATTTTAAAAAATGAAAATAACACTTTTAGATAATAAGCAATACGATTATTGCGATGTAAAAAGTAAGATGTATGACGATTCTTTCTATTATGGAGAACTTAATAAATTAGCATTAAGTAGCAGCAGTATTAAATTACTTGCAGATAGTCCAAAAAAATACTATGCAATTACAAAATACGGACAAGGAGACCATCAAGCGTTTAGAGACGGAACTTTAATCCACACATTGATCCTAGAGCCAGAAAAGTTTAAAGAGTTTCATTTTGTAGATGTTGCAAGTAAAAACGCAAAAGCATACAAAGAAGCAAGAGACGAATTTGGGACAGTTTATACTTCAAAGGAAAAAAAAGATGCAGAAAGAGTTGCAGGTGCATTGTTAAAAAATGACAAAGCAATTGAACTTTTGAAAGATTGCGAGTTTGAGGTTCCTGTTTTGGGTAATGTAATGGGTATGCCATTTCGAGGTAAAGCGGATGTTTTAGGTAAAAATAGAATTTGTGATATTAAGACAACGAGCAATATAAAAGACTTTCCATATTCAGCACGAAAATATGGGTATGATGTTCAAGTTTATCTTTACTGTAATTTATTTAATGTTCCATATTCAGAATTTACATTTTTAGTAATTGATAAATTAAGTTTAGATATTGGAGTCTGGAACGTAACAGAAGAATTTTATTTAAAAGGAAAAGAAAAAGTTGCTCACGGTATAGAAGTTTATAAGGAATATTTTTACAATCAACCAGAACCAGAGTTAGATAACTACATAATTAAAGGAACACTATAATGAAAGAAACAATAATAAAAGACTTTATTAAAATTGCAAACGAATTTAAACACGAGTTTGGTTTTGATATTTTACAAAAAAGCAGGAAGCGAGAGTATATTGAAGCAAGATCAGTTTTAATAAATTATTTTTACCATTACCAAGGAATGGGTTTAACAGAAATAGCCAGAGCAATTGGATCTGTTTCTGAATGGAAACCAAATCACGCAACAATATACCACGCATTAAAGAATTATGATATTTACTGCAGATATAACAAAAGACTTGACTCTGTATTAAAAAAAGTTATTGGAGTTTCGAGTGTTTCAGATATGAAGATTTACATACAACATACCGTTGCAAATTTAGATGACAATATAGTAAATGAGATGTTTGAAACTGCATCAAATCATTACGCTACAATGTTAGAAGATATCGAAGTTAAACTAGAAAAAAATATAACACCTTAAAATAAGTAAAAAAATCGTTATGGATATAACAAAAATTAAATTAATTTGAAAAAAAATTTTTACGTTTTAAAAATAGATAGTTACCAGACTTATGATTGGTTAAAGAAGAAACATTACGCAAAGAGAATACCAAGTATTTCGTTTGCATTTGGATTGTATGATAAAAATAATATACTACAAGGTGTTTGTACAGTAGGTAAACCTGCAAGTCCAAGTTTATGTGATGGGGTTTGTGGTAAAGAAAATAGTAAATATGTTTTCGAATTAAACAGATTATGTGCTAATGACGGATTACCTAAAAATACACTATCTTTTTTTGTTAGTCAAATTTTAAAAAAACTACCACCATTAATAATAGTTTCTTACGCTGACAAGGGACAAAATCATAACGGTTATATTTATCAAGCAACTAATTGGATTTATACAGGAGCAAGTAAAGAAAGAACAGATATAGGTATTGAAGACGGAACACATAGTAGACATTATAGTAAAAATACAGATTACAAAAAAAATAGAAAATTTAGAAGTAGTAAGCATAGGTATTTAATTTTTACAGGAAGCAAGAGTAAAAATAAATATTGGAAAAAATGTTTAAATTATAAAACAGAAATATACCCAAAAGGAGAAAATAAAAGATATGACGCATCATATACACCAAACGCACAAGGACTTCTATTTAAATAAATAAAATTGATATGGATATAATAAAAGTAAAAATTTCAAAAGTAAAACCTAGTAGTGAAAACCCTAGAATTATAAAGGACCATAAATTCCACAAATTAGTTGATAGTATTAAGGAGTTTCCAGAAATGTTAAAAATTAGACCAATTGTAGTGAATAGTGAAATGGTTGTTCTTGGTGGTAATATGAGATTGAGAGCCTGTAATGAAGCTAAACTAAAAGAGGTTTATATTTTAATCGCTGACAATTTAACAAAGCAACAGGAGCGTGAATTTATTATAAAAGATAACGTTGGGTTTGGGGAATGGGATTGGGACATATTGGGCAACGAATGGAATAGTGTGCAGTTAGAAGATTGGGGTATGGACAATTGGCAAAATATGGACGACATTGAAACAAGTGATGACTTCGACTTACCAGATGGGGACAAGGAGCCATTTCAGCAACAAACTTATACATTGGCAGATGCACAAGCAATTGATATTAAAAATGCAATAGCAGACATTAAAAAGACAGACGAGTATAAATACGTTGAAACATTTGGGAATGAGAACGGAAACGGTAACGCACTTTATTTAATAATATCACAATGGGCAGGGCAAAAGAAATAATAGTAAAAGTAATAAATTCAAAAGTCGCAAATCAATTTGTGAAAAAACATCACTATTCTGGGAAAGTGGTTAATATGAGTAATTTACATTTTGGTTGTTTCTTGGATGACAAGCTGCACGGAGTTATGAGTTACGGTTCCCCAATGGATAAAAGAAACGTTTTACCACTTGTTGATTCTGGAGTTGATAGTTTTAATAAAAGGTGGAACGAAATGTTAGAATTGAACAGAATGGCGTTTGACGATTATTTACCAAAGTATTCAGAAAGCAGATGTATTGCAGTTAGTATAAGATTGATTAAAAAAAATGCACCACAAATTAAATGGTTGTTAAGTTATTCAGATGCAACTCAATGTGGAGACGGAACAATATACAGAGCAAGTGGGTTTAAATTAACTCAAATAAATAAAAACGGAACAATATACAAACTAGCAAACGGAGACATTGTTGCTAAAAGAGGGGACAGTAAATACGATTTTAAAGGAGCAACCGCATTAAAAGGTTTTCAAAATAGATACATCTACTTAATAGATAAAACTTGTAAATTAACAGTTCCAGAAATACCATTTACAAAGATTGATGAACAAGGAGCAGGAATGTATAAAGGGGAAAAAATAACCCTCCAAGAAAGGAGGGCTAACGATTAGAGCGATGAGGTCGATACGAACGCCATTTTCTGACTGGATGCCAGACGTGTTACTTTTACACTACCATCGCATTTAAGATCACAATATACGAAAAATATAATTAATAAAAAAATTTAATAAAAAAATGAACGAACAAACCGAACACAATAAAAGGGAAGTAATTAAGGCATTGGAGAAATCACTTGGTATTGTTACGACTGCTTGTAAAAATGCAGATATAAGCAGGACACAGTTCTACCAATGGTTAAAAGATGACAGTGAGTTTAAGCGTAAAGTTGATGACATTTCAAATATTGCACTAGATTTTGCAGAAAGTCAATTACATAAACAGATAGGGGACCAAAACACAAGTGCAACGATATTCTATTTAAAAACAAAAGGCAAAAAAAGAGGGTATGTGGAACGTCAAGAAATTACAGGAATTGATGGGGACAATGTATTCAGCATAAAAGTAGTAGATGAAAGAGATACTGACAAATAAAGTTTACGATCATTTAGATAATTTACAAAAAAAGATTATAGTTGAACAGGGTGGTACACGTTCTGGAAAAACTTACAATATTTTAATGTGGCTTATTTTTTCATACTCTTATAAGAATAAAGGGAAAACAATTACAATCTGCAGAAAGACGTTTCCTGCTTTGCGATCTACTGCAATGAGGGACTTTTTAGAGATCTTAAAAGATAATAAAATTTACAACGAACAATATCATAACAAGTCTAATAGTGAATATCACTTAAACGGTAATAGATTTGAATTTATATCATTGGATCAGCCACAAAAGATTAGAGGGCGTAAAAGAGATCTTCTGTTCATCAATGAAGCAAACGAGTTAAACTTTGAAGATTGGCAACAATTAATTTTCAGAACAACAGAAAACATAATTTTAGACTTTAATCCGTCAGAGGAATTTCATTGGATTTACGACAAGGTCCTAACAAGAGACGATGTAGAATTTCATCAAACAACATATTTAGATAACCCTTTTTTACCACAGAACATAATTGACGAGATAGAGCGTTTAAAAGATATTGATGAGAACTATTGGCGTGTTTATGGACTAGGAGAACGTGGAGCATCACAGAGTCTTATTTTTAGATTTAACACAATTAGAGATGTTCCTGCAACTGCTAAATTAGTTTCCAGAGGTTTGGACTTCGGTTTTAGTAATGATCCAACCACGCTAGTAGAAACTTATATTGAGGGGGACAATATGTATGTAAGAGAAATTATTTATAGAACAGGAATGACAAACCAAGATATTGGAAACGAATTTAAAAGAATAGGACTTGACAGACGTGACGAAGTTTGGTGCGATAGTGCAGAACCTAAAAGTATTGAAGAAATCCATAGAATGGGGTGGAATACAAAGCCGACTTATAAAGGAGCAATTAATATCGGTATTGATATGATAAGAAGATACAAGTTGCACATTACAGAGGACAGTACTAATATGATTAAGGAGTTAAGAAACTACAAATACATTGAAGATAAAAACGGACAATTAACTAATAAACCTATTGACGCTTTCAATCACGCAATTGATGCGTTGCGGTATTCGATTGTAAATAAATTAGGAAGACCGAAGCACGGAACTTACGCAATAAGATAAAAATAAAAACAAATGCCAGATATTACAAAATGTGAGGGGGTTGAATGTGAAACTAGATCCACCTGTTATCGATATACATCAAAGCCAAGTAAATACAGACAAGCTTATTTTCTGGAGACACCTACTATAAACGGAGAGTGTGAACATTATTGGGACACTCAATATAAAATAAAATAAAAAAAGTTATTAAAAGTTTTGTATAACTAATATAAAAGATTACCTTTGATTAAGATTAATAACTAAAAGACAAAATTATGAAAGCATTTTTAGAATTACCAATTTGTAAAGAAAGACATTTAAAACTACCAACAACAGAATTACAAGGATCACTAATTGTTAATATCTGGAAGTTTCAATCAATATCATTTGCTTGTCAAGGCAATTGGGACCAAGTTGAATTTTCATACGAAAAAAACGAATACGATTTTAATACTGCAATTGAAGATCTTGTAAATTTTATTAAAAAAAATAGTTAAACAATGGGGTGTAAAAACCCCTCTTTAAAAGACAAAATTATGACATTATTTGATGAAGTACGAGACAGTTTAGAAACTCACAAAGGGCGTAAATTAGATCTAACAAAGCACAGAGATTTACATTTGTTAAAATACGCAATACAAAGAGAGTTTGACAAAAAGCAAAAAATAATATCTAATATTAGAGAAGCATTACAATAAAAACAAAGGGGTGTAAAAACCCCTCTTTAAAAAAAACTTATTAAAAATTTTGTATAACTAAAAAAAGGAATTACCTTTGATTAACATTAACAATTTAAAAGACAATATTATGATGAAGCACATTGAAATGAACCCAGATCAAAATTACATTAGATTAGAAACAGAAGAGTTTAGAAAATTATTAGACATTAAAAATATGGCAGCATCTTTAAAAGAGTACAAAGATTTGGACCAGAGTGTTTTTGCCTTTATGGTTAAAGATATAGAAAAAAGATTATTTGCAGGAGTAAAGAAATACAATAAAAAATATAATTAATTAATCCTTAAAAGACAATAAGATGACAGTTACAAGACAGATTTTAGAATTTATCCACGAAGAGTTAGAATTAAGCATAAACAGAGACGAGGTTATAGCTTTAAAGAAACACTTATACAGAGACAATGATTTTCACATTGATATTGATGGCAACGAATATAGGTTTATAAACGATGACGTGATCTGGGAAACTTATTCAGAAGCAATAAGAGACATTACAGAGGACTGTTACGAAATTAATGCACCAGATTGGTTAGCTATTGATTGGGAGAAAACCGCAAAGAATTGCTTTGTAGATGGTTATGGACATACTTTTAGTTCTTATGATGGTAGCGAGTTAGAGTGTGAGTTTGAAGAAGAAAACTATTTCATATTTAGAACTAATTAAAAACAAAAGAAATGAGCAAAATTGAACAAAAGGTTATTGATCTAATAAACCAAAGAGCAAAAATAGGAAAGAAAAAGTATGAGACTACAATGGATCGTAATGATTTGACTTTTATGGAATGGATGCAGCACTTGCAAGAAGAAATGTTAGATGCAAGTATTTACATAGAGAAATTAAAAAGTGAACTTATTAAGGAAGCAAAAAAAAATAATTGGTAAAAGTTATTAAAAGTTTTGCATAACCAATAAAAGACATTACCTTTGAGTATTATTAACAATAAAAGACAAAATTATGAACGCAAAAGTACTAGAGGTTTTAGGAAAACAAGAAGTAAAATGGGAAGCGAAATTCGGCAGAACAATAACACTAGATCAAGCTATTGAAAACCAAAGAAAAAAACTAACAAGATTACAAGCACAAAACGATTTTCCTTATTAATTATCACAGGGGTGTAAAAACCCCTTTTAAAAGACAACAAAATGAAAACACAAGCTGACACATTGAGATCCGACATAAAGCATTTAGAGGTGCTTTTAATGAATGCAACATCAAATAATGATATATCACTAGAGCGTGATACTTACCACAAATTAGACATCTTAAAATCAACCTTAATAAATATAGCGTAATGGATAAAGAATTTTTTATTTTAAAGACAGTAGAATTACATTCAACAAACGGAGTAGTGCATTTACGAGCAATTGGATATGATCCAGAAGATGGTTACATTGACATTGAGTGGGACGCACATTCTTTATTAGAAGATATACCCTCACTTTATAGAATGGCAAAACAAGCAGAAAAACAAGACCGCAAATATATGAAAGATAAGTACAAAGAATTTAAAGAACTATTATAATGACACCAAAAGAAAAATCAATAGAGTTAGTAAATAAGTTCCTACAAATTTATGACGGTAGAGTTCCACAAGCTAAACAATGTGCATTAATTTGTGTAGATGAGATATTAGAATCACATTACAAAGTGTTAGTTGGAGTGATGCCAAAAGTATCTGATTATTGGCAAGAAGTTAAACAAGAAATAAATAAATTATAATGTAAGTATAGAATTGGGTTGCTTACGTTTAATTAAACTCTTACAGAAATGTAGGGGTTTTTTTATTATCTTTATTTTTTAAAAACTTTTATTTAAAATCGTTATAGTATTATGGAGTACGAAATTAAAATACCAACTGAACTAAAAGATATTACGTTAAGACAGTACAAAGCTTACGAAAAAATCATTAAGGCAAATGTTACGGATCAATATTCTGAAAGGTTTATAAATACAAAAATGTTAGAGATCTTCTGTAATATTCCGTTTGAGTATGCCAGTAAAATGAAATTAAATGACTTTGTGGAGATAGTAGACAAGATCAACGCAATGTTAATGCAGAAGCCAAATCTAGTTAAACATTTTAAAATGGGTGACAGTAACTTTGGGTTTATACCTAATCTTGAAGATATGACGTTCGGAGAGTATATTGATTTGGACCAAAATATTGGAGATCCAGAGAAAATTGAGTATGTAATGGCAGTTTTGTATCGACCTGTAAAACAACAAGTTGGAGACAGATATTCTATAAAAGATTACGAACCAGATCTTTTGCGTGAAGCAATGCTTAATATGCCAATGGACGCAGTAGTGAGTTCAATACTTTTTTTTTGGAATTTAGGGATAGATTGCACGAACGCTATGACGAATTATTTGTCACCAAAGGAGAGGGCATTGATACGTCAGCAGCAGGAGGATTTGCAAATAAATGGGGGTGGACACAATCAATTTACCAACTCGCTGAAAGCGATATTACACGATTTGAAACTGTAACAAAACTAAATGTAAATTTCTGCTTAACAATGTTGGAATTTAAAAAAGAATTAAACGGAACAAATAAACAAGAATTAAATAAAAATTTCAAGTAATGGCAGTTAATGAATATCAAGGTGCAAGAAGTTACATTGATCTTATGGAAAGGTTAAGGGACTCCTGTTTAGATAGTAAAAGCATATCTACTGTAACAGTAGGAGATCTGTCAGAGGTGGACCTTGACAAACAATCAATTTATCCATTAGCACACATAATTATTAATACTGCTAATTTTAACAGTACGATTATAACTTATGATGTAAGCATCTTATTTATGGATGTAGTGCATTCTGACACAACAGAAAACGAAGCAGTAATATACGACAATGATAATTTGAATTTTGTTCTTAATACAATGATAAACGCAGGTAATCATATAACAGACGAATTTAATAGTGGAAGTTTAAATGACGGTAATACTAGAATTAATCGTGAAACAGTATCAGCAGAACCGTTCAAAGATAGGTTTGAGAATTTAGTTGCAGGATGGGCGTTTAATTTTCAAATAGAAACTAGAAATAACATAAACAGATGTCTTACTTAAAAAACCTAAACAAAGCGTTGACGGATTTTGGCAGGAATGTAATTTCAAAATCCAGATCAAATCTAACAAGGCAAAAGAAAAAAGTAACAGGGGACTTATACAGGAATTTATCTTATAAAGTTAAAGAAGCAGGTAGCAGCGTTTATGTTATTTTTGATTTGGGAGATTATGGAAATTTTGTAGATAAAGGAGTTAGGGGTAAAGATCCAAGTATAATTGATAAGTGGACTAAAAACAGACGAGCAGGAGTGCAGAAAGCGCCATTAAGTCCGTACAGTTTTAAAAGCAAATATCCACCAATGAAACCGTTAGCAGCGTGGGCAAAGAAAAAAAATTTTAGATTAAGAGATAAGAAAGGTCGCTTTGTTAAAGGCAACTATCAGTCCATAGGGTTCGTTTTAAGCAAGTTTATATTTGCACAGGGTATAAAACCTTCATATTTTTTTACAAACCCTTACAACGTCTCTTATAAGAAACTACCAACGAAAGCAGCACACGCATTCGCATTCGATTTAGTAGAAGATATAAAAGAAGCGTTTAAACAAAAAGAAACAAAATGAGTATAATTATTAATGCAAGAAGTCCATATTTTAGAAAATATACAAACTCAACACAAGGGTATTCTTTGTCGTCTATAAAATCTAAAATATATGTCTGGAGTGGGTTATTAACTTCTCAACCAACAACAGCAACCTATAATATTACAAAGGGAAACATTGGAAGTGAAGAATTTACAAATTTAGAATTATCAGTTTTAATTAGGGATTTTTTAGATACAGAATATTATGGAGTAACACAAGGAATAACAGGAACTCCAGACGATGCAGTGTGGGTAAAAGTCGATACTGATTTATATGACGGAGCATCAAGTTTTGCAACTTACAATGACACATTTTTAGCGTTTGACGGTTATGGCTATTGGGATGAGGGTAGCAATCCTAGAACAAGCACAACAAGTGCTACCGTACCACCGACTAATTTTACCCCAATGGTGTTAATGGATAATAGAACTGTTTACTTTAAACCTGGTGAAGATATTAGAATACCTGTATTTTCGGAATCTTGTGCAAATATTGTGACTACAATTTCATCAGTATGGAATACAACCAGAATGTATTGGGAGTCTGCAAACGTAAATTGGGAAACACAATCATCCAATCAAAATATAACAGATAGTGATAATAGTTTGGATAAAATACAGTATGTTATTATTGATAGTTCGGACGCTCAAACAGGAGATACAATTACAATTACAAGCAATTGTGGATTATCGCAAACAGTTGTTATTACATTGCAACAAATTGAGTGTGGAAAGTATGACGATTTTAGAGTTATTTTTTATAACAAGTATGGAGCATTGCAGGACTTTTATATGACTAAAAAATCTTCAAAAAATTTAAAAGTTAAGTCAGAAGATTATAATAGAAATATATTTAACAGGGAATTAAATTCTTACAATCCATTAAAACATCAAAAATATACATTCAATGTTACATCAAATCAATCAATAACTTTAAACAGTGAATTTTTCCCAGAAACTTTTAATCTGCTAGTTGAGCAGTTATTTCTTTCAGAGCAAGTTTGGATATCGTTAGCAGATTCGGTTCACCCTGTTGTGGTTGGATCAAAAACATTAAAATACAAAACACATATAAACGATAAATTAATCCAATATACAGTTAATTTTGATTTCAGTAATTCTTACATAAACAATGTAATATAAATGTACACAATTGAACTATACATAGACGGAAAGAGGGTTGATTTATTTAAGGATGAAAGCGTTAAAATAACGGACAGTATTCAAAATATAAGAGATATTGATAAAGTATTTACTTCTTTTACTCAAACGTTTAATTTACCTGCATCAAAAGTTAATAACCAGATATTTAAACATTATTATAACAGTGATATAGATAATGGATTCGATGCAAGAAAAAAAGTAACTTCTGTAATCGAATTAAATCATTTACCATTTAGAACAGGAAAAATAAAATTAGAGGGTGTAGATTTAAAAGACAGAAAACCACATACTTATAAAGTTACATTTTTTGGAGATATTTCTAAACTTAAAGATCAGTTAGGTGGAGATAAATTATCTGATATGGACTTCACAGGATATGACCAAGATTATAGTTCAGAAGCTGTCTTGAATGCTTTACAAGGCTACAACGCTTCCTCTAACAGTATTATAGTGCCACTTATAACGCACACTCAAAGATTGTTTTTTGATAGTGGAAGTAGTGTATTTGATTCTGGAAATTTGCATTATACAGGTCAAAATACTGGTCAACAAAATCACATAAAAGGCGTTAAATGGAATGAATTAAAATACGCAATACGAGTTAATGAAATTATAAAGCAAATAGAACTGCAATATGATATTGAGTTTTCTACTGATTTTTTCAGAAATACAAGTGTTACAGAAATGGAAAATATGTTTTTGTGGCTACATAGAAAATCTGGAAAGGTTGAGAATTTGTCTGGAGCAAGTAATGTTGAGACATTGGTTGATTTTAATGTTATAGATTCGGAAGATTATTTTGAAATTTATAATACTACATTTTGTTCTTATTACCAAGAATATCAACTGTCTACATTTAAGTATCAATTTTTTCCTGCAGGAGCTTTTGCTACCACTCCTTATGGCGTAAGAATTGAAGAAAATGGGACTACAGTTTATAATTCTGGAATAACGCTTACAGGTGATACTCTTATAGAATATGGTACTGATTTTGTTTATCAAGGTGGTTGTTATCAAGTTTACGTTGAAACAACTGTAGATATGGAGTTTAGTGGAATTCAAGTTAATGGTGTAGCAGAATCAGAGGCGTTGTCATTTGAGGCTTATGGGCAGATGCATTATGTATCTTATAACACAGGGTATATATCAGCTACAGATGTTTTTAGATTTAATGTTTCAAAGCAGATGCCAGACATTACAATTTTAGATTTTTTAACAGGATTGTTTAAATTATTTAATCTAACTGCTTATGCAAAAGACGGAAAGATAGTTGTTCAAACTTTGGATGACTTTTATAGTGAGGGACAAGGTCATTTGTTAGGTCAAAAAGGAATTGATATAACACCGTATGTAGATATTGATTCTAACACCGTTGATGTAGCCTTACCATTTAGAGAAATATTTTTTCAATTTGCAGACACAAAAACATTTTTAGCAAATAAGTTTGGAGAGATTACAGGACGACCTTGGGGAAAGTTGAGTTATACCGCAGGTGAAGAAAATTTAGATGGTGGTACATATCAAATAAAGGCACCTTTTGGACACTTATTATATGAAAGATTAACTGACTCATTCACAGATGTGGTAAAAAGCATACAATGGGGTTATAATGTAAACAACGATCAGAGTGCTTATTTAGGTAAACCACTTTTATTCTACACACAGAATGAACTTACAGGTGGAATTAGTGTGGTAGATGAGGTTGATTCCGATAATGTAGCGGTATCATATAAACAACTTATTAGAGCAATTTTACCTTTTAATACTGTTGAACTAGATCCTGCAATAAATAACTTTCAATTAAACTTTTTTCAAGAAATTAATGAGTGGACAAGGAACGAAAACGGTAAGATTTTTACAGGAGATTTGTTTTCAAGATATTATACAAATTACATAACTAGTGTTTTTAATCCACAACAAAGATTAGTAAAAGTAACGGCGTATTTACCGTTAAGTTTTTTATTAACTTATAAATTATCTGACAGACTTATAATTGCAGATCAACAATATAAAATAAACTCAATATCTACAAATTTAAAAACAGGTAAAAGTAATCTTGAACTTGTTATTGATAGATTTGTTCAACTTAATCCATAGTATGATAAAAGAAACATTAAACGCATTGAAAATGTGTAAAGGAGAAACTGAAAACATTAGAATAGCCAAAGGTAAAAATCAATTACCTAACGGTTTTATAGAGGGGTATAAACAACTTAAACAAGAAATCCAATGGCTGAAATACAAAAAATAATAATTCAAGTTGATACAGGTGGAGCACAAAAATCTGTAAAATCACTTGGTAAAGAGACTTCAAAAGTTTCCAAATCAGCAAAAACCACAGGTAAAGGATTAAGCACAGGGTTTGCAGGATTAAAACAAGGAATACTGTCAGCTATACCTGCTTTAAATATGTTTAAAATTGCTCTTGTTAGTACAGGAGTTGGAGCGATTGTAGTGGCGGTAGGAGCATTGGTTGGAGTTTTAGCAAAAGCAGCGTCAGTAGGAGCAGAATTTCAAAAAGGAGTTTCTACTTTATCAGCTGTTACAGGTCAAGCAGCTGACGAATTAACTAGAGTTACAGAACAAGCAAAAGAACTTGGAGCAACAACTGCATTTACTGCAATAGAGGTTTTAGGACTTCAAACAGAGTTAGCAAAATTAGGTTTTACTTTACAGGACATTGAAAATTCAACACCTGCAATATTAGATCTTGCAGCTGCATTGGAAGTTGATTTATCAAGTGCAGCAGCGTTTGCAGGATCAACAATAAAAGGGTTTGGTTTAGATACTTCGGAAACTCAAAGAGTTGTTGATGTAATGGCTTTATCTACAAGTAAATCTGCATTAGATTTTGAAAAGTTAAGAGAGTCAATGAAGTTGTTAGCACCAACTGCTAGTGCTGCAAATATATCAATTGAGAAATCTACTGCATTGTTGGCAGCTATGGCAGACAGAGGTATCTCTGGATCAATGGCAGGAACAGGTTTAGGTAAAACTTTTATCGAATTATCTAAAAAAGGTTTATCGTTAGAGGATGCAATGGACAAAGTTAACGGATCTTCAAATAAACTAAATACTGCAATTGAATTAGTAGGTATAAATGGTGGTAGAGCGTTATTGAGTTTAGCATCAACAGGTAAAGAAAAGTTAAACCAATTAGAGCAGGATTTTATTGGAGCAGAAGGTTCCGCAAAAACATTTGCAGATGTTCGTCTTGACAATTTAGAGGGTGATTTGACCAAGTTAGGATCTGCTTGGGAAGGGTTTTTATTAGGAGTTGAAGATGGAGAGGGTCCAATAAATAAAATG
>TARA_R110001592_G_scaffold24143_2_pt1 | contig 22668 bp, 36 predicted proteins | sample TARA_R110001592 | Tara Oceans TARA_R110001592 (sample SAMEA4398387) | marine metagenome | biome: Polar Biome; feature: [SRF] surface water layer (ENVO:00010504); material: water (ENVO:00002006), including particulate matter (ENVO:01000060) such as... | depth 5 m | reverse complement strand
TTTCCTGTCCAGTCCCCTGCATCAAGAAGCTCCAAGACATGACTTTGCTTATGCTGCGCTGGGTCATCTGCTATCTCGCTATCTGTGTAATCCACGGTGAAAAGATACTTTGCCGGAAAAAAGTTCCCGCCTACTTTTGCGATCCAAGGACATGGGGTTGCCCTGTTCAGGGTGTACACAGCGTGAGTGTGCGACATGCAGTCCCAAGGTTGAGCATCATACACCGGCATTGCATCAGGCCATTCTTCTAGTGGGGTGTCCCCAACTAAAGCTGTTATGGGCATTCTTGCCCACATAGCACCGCCATGTATGTTTGGGTCATCTGTTTCATCAGATTCACAACCTGTGAAAATTACCTGAAAACTAAGGCATCTATTGGGCATGGTTGTCACAGCAATACACATAGCGTGTAAAAATTCGCCGTGATACCTCACATGATTACATGTATATTCACGTCTAACCCAGCACTTGAAGTGCGGTATGTTACTTTGCAGGTAAGGCATCATCAACATCCATATCGGTTAATTCGCCATAAGGATCTTTAATGGTGTTGTTTTTTGAATCTTCGCATTGAGCTTTTGCTTTTCTTTCAGAGTCTATCCTGAACAGCATGTTAATAGAGTATTGCCCCTGTAATTTGTACTTCTCGCAAATAGCCTTTGCCTGCTTTGCCGCCAGCGGTGAATGTGTCGGGTTTGTCATCGGCTCATCATTTATGCCCACACAATAAAAAATATCGTGGTTTTCATTTGATCTTCTTAATACTGAGTAAGTCATTTCTACCTCCCGAAACCCTTAATTAGTAAGTTATAATATATTAATATATATATTATATATATATATATAATATAGGGCTACAAAAAAATGCTGCGCCTAGCGCGTGTCGATGTTTTTCTGTAGTATGTTCTTTGAGGCGCTAAGTCTCCCGGCGCCTCCGGTGGGGTTGAGCTACCTCCCTAGCTCCCCCACCGTCATTATCTTGGGAGAGGGAGATAAAAATGGCTAGCAATGTAATACAGTTCCCTCGTGGCAAAGGTCTGGATGACGAATCAGAACTTGACCCAAATGAAATGCTTGGCCTTCTGAAAGACGAAGTCTCCATGACTGAGGCTATTGTTGTCGGTTGGACTGACGAGGGTAATCTTTTTATGGCCACATCCCACGGAAAAGCGCCTGACATGGTTTTTTTGCTTGAATTGGCAAAATCTGTGCTAATGAACAGGTGTGTAAGTGACGAGGATGAGTGATGGAGTTCTATACCTTTTTTGTCTTCTTCTCCGTAATAGTAACCCCGGAAGGGGAAATAAGAACGTTTTCAAAAAACGTAACTGAGTGTCCAAGCACTGAGATTGTTCTGGAGCTGCACAAGCCCAGACTTGACAGGGGTGAGATAATCGACTGGGCTGCCACATGCTTGACAACAAAACTTCCTCTGGACACCACGGTTAAAGGTTTAAAAACATAACATGAGTCCAATGACGGCAATAAATCAAAAAATAGCCAACTTACCGGATGACCAAAAGAGGGAAATACTTGATCTTCTTGACGAGTTAGAAGAAGCCAAGTCAAAAGAGGAGTCCAGAACAGACTTCCTGACCTTCGTGAATAAGATGTGGCCTTCGTTTATTGCTGGCAAGCATCACACCATAATGGCGGATGCGTTTGAAAGAGTGGCAAAGGGTGAGTTAAAGCGCCTAATCGTCAACATGCCCCCTAGACACACAAAGTCTGAGTTCGCTTCATACCTGTTCCCGGCTTGGTTTCTTGGAAAATACCCTGAAAAAAAGATTATTCAGACGGCACACACAGCAGAGCTGGCTGTTGGCTTTGGACGTAAGGTGAGAAACCTGATCAATCAGGAAGACTTCCAAGGCGTCTTCCCCGGTATATCCCTGTCTTCTGACTCAAAAGCTGCCGGAAGATGGAACACAAACAAGAGAGGTGACTATTTTGCTATTGGTGTTGGTGGTGCAGTTACTGGTAAAGGTGCTGACGTTCTCATTATTGACGACCCCCACTCGGAGCAGGAGGCGGCACTGGGGGCTTACAACCCCGATGTCTACGACAAGGTATACGAATGGTACACATCAGGACCGCGCCAGAGACTACAACCGGGTGGAGCGATCATTGTAGTGATGACAAGATGGTCAGTTAGAGACTTAACTGGTCAGATTGTGAAGTCTGCCACGCAAAGAGAGGGTGCGGACGATTGGGAAATCATTGAGTTTCCGGCAATTATGCCTTCTGGCGATCCTTTGTGGCCTGAGTTTTGGCCCCTTGAGCAGCTTGAGTCACTAAGAGCAGAACTACCCTTGTCTAAGTGGTCTGCACAGTATCAACAAGACCCGACTTCAGAAGAAGGGGCCTTGATTAAGCGAGAATGGTGGCAGGAGTGGGATAAAAGTAGCCCGCCACCGTGTGAAGCAATAATCCAAAGTTGGGACACTGCGTTTTTGAAAACGCAACGAGCTGATTATTCCGCCTGTACCACATGGGGAATCTTCCATCACCCTGATGAAGAGGGAAGAACTGTCCCAAATTTAATATTATTGGACGCATATAAGGAAAAACTTGAATTTCCAGACCTAAAACGTGCTGCGTATGACAAATATTGGGAATATGAGCCAGATCAGATGATTGTGGAGGCCAAAGCCGCTGGTTCTCCGCTTATTTTTGAGCTTAGAGCCATGGGAATACCTGTCACGGAGTTTACACCGTCCCGTGGACAGGATAAGATAGCTAGAGCTAACGCAGTAAGCGATCTTTTTGCGTCAGGTGTCATATGGGCGCCGCCAACCAGATGGGCGGAAGAAGTTATTGAGGAGTGTGCTGCATTTCCTGCTGGAGAGCATGACGATTTGGTGGATTCTACAACGCAGGCCTTGTTAAGATTCCGTCAGGGGGGGTGGATTAGGAGTTCAATGGATGAATGGGAAGACGAACCAAGCTACAGACGGCCTGTTCAATATTACTAAAAAAATTGTTTTAAGATATGTTTTGCATCAGGATGTAGAAAAATACGAAGATATGGGTTGGAAGGTAACCGGTGACCTGTCCCACTCCCACCATGGTAAATATTCTGTTATTATGCAAGCACCGGACAAAAAATAGGACTGATACACAATGGCTGTAGAAAAACAGATGACACCCTCTGATTTCGATATAGAAGAAACGGATGAGGTGGAGATTCAAGTTGTAAACCCTGAAGCAGTTTCTATAGAAGCCGATGGTGAGGAAGTGATTATTGATTTTACTGGCGAGTTCACGGAAGAGCTTGTTGGCCCAGATCATGATTCAAACCTAGCTGAATATATCGAAGATGATGAGCTTGGCGCTTTGGCGTCTGAGCTTGTTGATGATTTTGTGGCAGATCGTCAGTCTCGTAAAGACTGGGCCAGATCATATGTCAAAGGCCTTGACCTTTTGGGGATGAAGATTGAAGAGCGTACCCAGCCATGGGCTGGTGCCGCAGGTGTGTTTCATCCAGTTCTGACTGAAGCCGTTGTTCGTTTCCAAGCTCAAGCCATGAGTGAGCTTTTTCCTGCGTCTGGTCCTGTACGCACAAAAGTTATGGGCAAAAAAGACCAAGAGAAACTTGACCAAGCACAGCGTGTTGAAACAGAAATGAATTATCTTCTTACTGAGGAGATGACAGAGTATCGTGACGAGACAGAGCAGATGCTTTTCCGTCTGCCTCTTGCTGGGTCGTCTTTCAAAAAAGTTTATTACGACCCAATCATGGAGAGACCATGTGCGATGTTCGTTCCTGCTGAAGACTTTGTCGTGTCTTACGGTGCCGCTGATCTTGCTACCGCCCCGCGATATACGCATGTCATGAAGAAAACGCCAAATGAAATTGCCGAGCTTCAGTTTAATAACTTCTATCTTGATGTAGAGTTACCCGCACCAGAACCTGACTACTCAGACATTCAGGAAAAGTATGACGAGATTGATGGAGAGACCGCTGTTCTTGAGGACGATGATCGGCACACAATCCTTGAGGTCCACGCTGACCTTCTCATGCCTGAGCCTTTCGATGATCCGGACGGTCTGGCACGTCCGTATGTTGTAACGATTGATAAGTCCAGCTTGACAGTTTTGTCTATACGGAGGAACTGGTATGAAGAAGATATTAAAAAGCGTAAGAGAGCGCACTTTGTTCACTATAGATACCTACCGGGACTTGGGTTTTATGGAACGGGTCTTATTCACCTTATTGGTGGTCTTGCTAAAAGCGCCACCAGTATTCTTAGACAGCTTATTGACGCGGGTACGCTATCCAATCTACCTGCTGGCCTCAAAGCTAGGGGACTTCGTATTAAGGGCGATGATTCGCCTCTCATGCCGGGTGAGTTCAGGGACGTGGACGTGCCGGGGGGTGCAATTAGGGATTCAATTGCATTCCTTCCTTACAAGGAGCCATCATCGGTATTGTACCAGCTTCTCGGAAACATCGTGGAAGAGGGGAGACGGATTGGCTCCGTTGCTGATGTACAAGTCGGAAATCTTAACCCGCAAGCGCCGGTCGGGACGACCTTAGCTTTGATGGAGCGAAGCATGAAGGTGATGTCTGGTGTTCAGGCACGTCTTCACGCAGCGTTAAAAAAAGAACTACGCATTCTGGCAAAAATTGTAAAAGATTATATGTCAGCCGAATATATCTATGACATGGAAGGTGACTTTAGCCGTCAAAGTGACTTTGATGGTCGCGTTGATGTAATCCCTGTATCAGACCCGAATGCGTCTACTATGGCACAGCGTGTTGTGCAATATCAGGCGGCTATGCAGTTAGCTCAGCAAGCTCCTAATTTATACAACATGGGCTTGCTACATAGGCAGATGCTAGAGGTCTTGGGAATTAAAGACGCGGATGAGATCATCAAGCTTCCAGATGACATTAAAGCAGCAGACCCAGTTACTGAAAATATGGCTATTCTGAAACAGGAGCCTGTAAAAGCGTTTAAGTATCAGGACCACGAGGCACACATTCAGGTGCATATGGCTGCTATGCAAGATCCAAAGCTTCAAGAGATTGTGGGGCAAAGTCCCTTCGCTGCCGCAATACAGGCAGCCATGGCGGCTCACATTACTGAGCATGTTGCATTCCAGTATCGCAAGGAAATTGAAAAGAATCTTGGTGTGGCAATGCCTGATGAAGAGAAGCCTTTGCCAGAAGATGTCGAGCTTGAGATTTCTCGTCTTGCGTCAGAGGCGGCACAAAAGCTACTCCGCAAGGACCAAGCTGAAGTGGCCCAGAAGCAGGCTATGCAGCAGCAGCAAGACCCTCTTACTCAAATACAACAGCGCGAATTAGCCTTGAAAGAAGCTGAGTTTGAGCATAAGAAGCAACTTGATGTAGCCAAATTGCAGGCAGATATGCAGGCAAAAGAGGCAAATATAGATCTTCAGGAAGATAGACTGAAATCTGAAGAGAGACGCGAGGGCGCTCGCCTTGGCGTTAAGGTAGCAACTGAAGCTGACCAAGCCCGCAGAGCAGATATGAAAGATGGGATTGATCTTGGTCGCGAAATGGCAAGGGAGATGAGTGATGATGGAAGTAATCAGGGATAAAATAAGGAACTATATGAATGATATCGCTGACCATATGGCCGGTGGCGGATGCCAAAACCATGAAGAGTATGTTCGGCTGGTCGGCAAAGTCGAGGCGCTCGCGCTTATTGAGCGTGATATCCTTGATATGGAACAAAGGCTTGAAGAAGCCTGACACTTCCATAACTCAAAATAATGAGTTATATTGTATTTGTGGAGACTTTCAGGGACAACCTGCGAGGTACTGTGAACCTAAATCACTGCAAAAGGAACAGAAATGTATTCTGCTGAAAAAACGGTTGAATCTTCAACTGCAAAGAAAATACCAGAACCATCTGGCTACAAACTCTTAATTAAGCCACTTGAGGTTAAAGAAAAAACAGATTCCGGCATTTACATAACCGATACACTAAAGAACGCGGAACAAACCGCATCAGTTATTGGATTTGTAGTGAAGGCTGGGCCAGACGCATACATGGACACTGAAAAGTTTCCTAATGGCCCTTACTGTAAAGAAGGTGACTTCGTAATTTTCCGCTCTTATTCCGGCACACGGTTTAAGGTGGATAAACAGGAGTTCCGTCTTATCAATGATGACACCGTTGAGGCTGTTGTCGATGACCCAAGGGGATACACAAGAGCATGAATGAAGTAGCGCAAAAAGAAGTTGCAGAGGAACAGTTTGAAGAAATTGAAGACTCTGGGTTTGAGGTGGACATCATTGATGACACCCCAGAAGAAAATAAACCACGCCGTGCAGAAGACACTGAGGCGCAAATACCGGAAGACGATGAGATCGCAAGCTACGGCGAAAATGTGCAGAAGCGCATTAAGCAGCTAAAGTTTGAGTATCATGAGGAGCGCCGCCGGAAAGAAGAGGCTTCAAGGCTTCAGGATGAGGCGGTTGACTACGCTCGCAAGGTTTACGAGGAGAACCAGAAACTCCGCAAAACCCTAGAAGAGGGTGAAGGTGTTCTGGTAGAGCAGGCAAAGGGACGTGTTGAAGCTGAACTTGAACGTGCTAAATCCGCTTACAAGCAGGCCTATGAAGTAGGAGACCCTGATAAGCTGATTGAAGCGCAGGAACAGTTAAACAACCTGCAAAATGAAAAATTTAGGGTTGAGTCATATAAGCCAAAGCAGCAGCAAGCTCAGGAAGAACCTGTTCAGTTGCAGCAAAAGCCAAAGGTTCCAGAGCCAGACGCGAAGACAAAGGCGTGGGCATCAAAGAACGAATGGTTTGGCAATGACTCAGAAATGACAGGATATGCCTTTGGTGTGCATGAGTCTCTGGTAAAGCAGGGTATCAATCCACAATCACAGGCAGATGAGTATTATAACCGTATTGACGAATCTATGCGTCAACGGTTTCCAGACAAGTTTGGTGAGCAGCAAGTTGAGGCTGCACCTGTTCGTCAAACTGGTTCCGTGGTTGCCCCCGCTGGGCGGAGTGCAAAAAAACCACGCAGAGTGCAATTAACCTCAACACAAGTCGCTCTCGCCAAGCGCCTTGGCCTTTCGGCAGAACAATATGCGGCGCAACTCTTGAAGGAGGCATCTAATGTCTGATAGAACCCCACGCTCAAACGAGTCTCGTGAAGTTACAGCTCGTAAAAAAACATGGCAAAGACCGGGCATGCTGCCTACCCCCGTACCACGCGATGGTGTTGAATATCGCTGGATACGCACATCGACTTTGGGTAACGCAGATAACACCAATGTTTCGTCTAAATTTCGTGAGGGTTGGACGCCAGTCAAGGCAGAGGACCATCCTGAATTGCAAGTGTTGCCTGATATCGACTCTCGATTTCAAGGTAATGTTGAGGTTGGAGGATTGCTACTTTGCGAGAACTCAACCGAATATGTGGAATCTCGCCGTGAAGCTCACGATGAGATGAACGCACAGCAGATTGATTCAGTAGATAACAACTATCTACGTCAATCAGATCCTCGTATGCCCGTTCTAAATCCAGAACGGTCTACGAAAACATCGTTTGGTAAGTAGCGAAAGTTACATATAACTTTTGGCGCTTACCGTTTTTACAATGGCTTATTAGAAGGAGAGATGATTATGTCTTCAGTAGCCGCTCCCTTCGGTCTGCGCCCGATTGGTAAATTGGATTCTGGTTCATTGGAAGTTTTCCGCCAGTACCCAATTTTGTCAGGTTATGCTACCAATATCTGCACTGGCGATGTCGCCATGCTTGTAGATAATGGTACAACCACAACCATTCAGAAGCAGGCCGCTACAGGTGATGATTCTACCGCCATCGATATGGTCGGTATTTTCATGGGGTGTTCATTCACCGATCCTAACTCAGGTCAAAAAGTGTTTTCACAAAAATGGCCTGCTAGCACTGTTGCGTCTGACGCAATGGCGTTTGTAGTAGACGACCCTAACGCGTTGTTCACCATCCAAGCGGATGGCGCTCCAACAAATGTTGGCGATGTCTATGGCAAGAATACACTTTTCGTTCAGACAGCTCCAAATACCACGCTAAACATTAGTCGTGTAGCTTTGGACATTTCTGAAATCAGCACAGATGCTGAGAACCCAATTCGTATCATCGATTATCTCGGTGGCGATCAGGGTGATGAAAAGGGTACTTCGTTCCCGATTCTGGTGTGTAAGTTTAATTACCATCAGCACTCTTCAACAACTGGCTCAGCATAAGGAGTGTAACTGATGGCTATTTCACGCGCACAACTGTTAAAGGAGCTTTTGCCGGGTCTAAATGCATTGTTTGGTTTGGAGTACGAAAAGTACGAAAACGAACATGCAGAAATCTATGAAACTGAGAACTCAGAGCGTAGCTTTGAGGAGGAAGTAAAACTGTCAGGTTTTGGTGCTGCACCAGTCAAACCTGAAGGTTCTGCAATTTCATATGATTCAGCTCAAGAGTCCTTCACAGCCCGTTACAACCACGAAACCGTGGGAATGGGCTTCTCTGTAACTGAAGAAGCAATGGAAGATAATTTGTATGACGCGCTTTCAGCACGTTACACAAAGGCTCTTGCTCGCGCTATGGCTTACACAAAGCAAGTCAAAGCAGCTTCTTTGTTGAACAATGGTTTCACCACTTTCCAGTCTGGCGATGGTGTTACTCTGTTCAATACATCTCACCCAACTGTCCAAGGTGGTGTGAACGGTAACCGTCCTGCGGTTAACGCTGATCTGAACGAGACTTCATTGGAAGATGCAGTCATTAACATTGCTGCTTTCGTTGACGAGCGCGGCCTGTTGATTGCTGGTCGCCCACAGAAGCTCATCGTTCCACCAGCACTTATGTTCGTTGCAACACGTCTTCTTCAGACTGACTTGCGTGTCGGCACAGCCGATAACGACATCAATGCGATTCGTTCAAATGGTTCGATTGCTCAGGGATATCGTGTCAATCACTACTTGACTGATAACGATGCGTTCTTCCTGACCACCGATATTCCAAACGGCATGAAGCACTTTGTCCGTACAGCAATGTCAACATCAATGGATGGTGACTTTGACACAGGCAACGTCCGCTACAAGGCTCGTGAGCGTTATAGCTTCGGCGTTTCTGACCCGCTTGGCGTTTACGGTTCCCCCGGAGCCTAATTGTACTGGGTAAAATATTGAGTGGGCGGCTTTCGGGTCGCCCTTTCTTTTGCTATAATTCATAAGAACCTTGACAGTCGCATAGGGCGGCTGACATTAGCCGAGACAAGGAGTTCCTCATGGCTACTACCACTTTTTCTGGACCTATCCGGGCCGGAACAATCAAGAATACTACAGGCACAACAGTAGGCACTAACGTTGCAAACGTTGGTCAAGTTGTTATGGCTCAGACTTTTTCATTGGATCTTTCTGGCGGTGCAGTTGCAGCGCAAGTTACTGATGTTGTTATTCCTGCAAACTCTCAAATCATTGACTGTGTAATTGACATTATTACAGCAGCAAGTGGAGCGACCAACCTTAGTATCGGTGATACTGTGGGCGGTGCAGCGACAGTTTTGAACACTTTCGCAAGTGGAACAAATGCTGGTCGAGTCTACCCGACAACACAAGCTGGCGCGGCATTGGCTTGGCAGGACACTGGTGTGTCAGACAGGCGTTTGACTGTGACCGCTTCTGCCGCCACAAACGCAGGCCTTGTTCGCTTTACAATCCTGTATCAGCAAAACAATAACCTTGCTTAATAGGAGGTTATTATGGCTGATGGTGATATAAGAGCGTTTAATTTTAATACAGGTGATACTGCGGCTTTAATTGGACCCTCTAGATCTAGGATTAAAAATATCTTGGTTTATGGAACGGCTGTCACTGCTTTGACTTTGAAGAATGGGACCTCTACTGGAACCACTCTTCTTGATATTACCGTTGCCGCTGGATGGAATGAAGTGTTCCTTCCTGACGATGGTATCTTAGCAAAAGATGGTGTGTTCTTCGCTGCTTTGACTGGCAGTGGAAGTAAGGTAACTCTTCTTTTAGCTTAAATTAGGGGATGTTTCTGTGCCTAGAAAAAAAGAAACGCCTATAAAAACGTCTGTAAAATCTGGCAATTTCCGCGCTACTAAAAAAGGCGCGGGAATGACCGCTAAGGGCGTTAAGGCCTACAGGGCTAAAAACCCCGGAAGCAAGCTCAAGACGGCAGTTACAGGCAAGGTAAAACCCGGTAGCGCATCAGCTAAACGGCGCAAGTCGTTCTGTGCGCGTTCTGCTGGTCAGATGAAAAAGTTTCCTAAAGCAGCAGCCAATCCCAATAGCCGTCTAAGGCAGGCACGTAAAAGGTGGAAGTGTTAATGACTGAAGCGGTTGAAGTTACACTTGCTAGACTTGAAGAGCGCATAAAGACACTCTCTAGTGAGGTTAGGCACGTTCATGAAGAAGTTTCCGATCTAAAGGCTCAGGCCAATAGATGGAAGGGAGCTTTCTGGGTAATTATGGCTGTAGGTGGTGCTGTGGGCGCACTAGCTCATTTATTTATTGGGTGGATGAAATGACTATATCTAGAGCTTCTATGGGTAGTCAAATGAAAGGCAATAGGATGAAAAAGACTAAAAAAATGGTCGGCGGCGGTGAGTTGCTTGGTTCGGTTAGCCCGCTAGCTGGAGCCATGACAGGCAAGGGCATGATTGGTCGTGCTGTAGGCAAGGGCTTAAAAAACGTAAGCCCCTTAGCAATGATGATTGAGGCTGGAAAAAAGAAAGCAAAAGCCTCTGCTGGGACGCCTGACGCCCCACAATCCGGCTCAGGTATGGGCGCAACGCCAATGCAGGGGATGACGCCTATGAAAAAAGGTGGTGCTGTCAAGAAGAGTAGAGACGGCATTGCACAGCGTGGTAAGACCCGTGGCAAACTCTACTAGGAGAAACTACAAGGGCGAATACAAAAACTATCAGTCAACGACTGAGCAGAAAAAGCGCCGCGCAAGCAGGAACACAGCCCGCAGCAAGATGCTTGCCTCTGGTAAGGTTAAAAAAGGCGATGGTAAAGATGTAGCTCATAGAAACGGGAATCCAAAAGACAATAGAAAGTCTAATCTTAAAGTTGTCCCCGCCTCAAGGAACAGATCTTATGCAAGAACAAAAAATTCAAGGAAAGTTAGCAGGAGAGCGTAAAGAGGGGGTTATAAAGGTTCATTGCGGCCCTAGATGCCCAAGATGTCAGGATGGATTAAGAACCGTGTATGTACATGGACATGAGCAGTGTATTGCTTGTGGATGCGTTATTGAAGATTGTTGTCAAGGAGAGGTTTTATGCGAGCAGCAAAAATGATGTGTGGTCAGCGTAAGCGGCCCATAGCTTTAAAGGGCGGGGGGAACCCTGTCGCAAAAACTTTAGCAAGCCCGTCATTAAAGCCAAAGGTTGTTAAGCCGAAAAAGGGCAAGGGAGCTTACACAAGGAAGGGAAAGGCCCTTCCTATGTCTTCCGGGGGAAAAACCAAATCAACCGTTAACAAGGCTGGAAACTACACTAAGCCAACCATGCGTAAGAGCCTATTTAACAAAATTAAATCTGGCGGTAAGGGCGGTTCTCCGGGTCAGTGGTCAGCTCGCAAGGCGCAAATGCTGGCGCAGCAATACAAGAAAGCGGGCGGCGGATATCGTGATTGAGTTTTTGCTCGTTGTCTATATGGGGAAGGGGATTATAGATCAGACTCAAAGATTTGTAGACATGGATAGATGTTTGTATTTTGCAGAAAGGCTTTCAAGGCAAAATCCAGCACCAATAAAAGGGAGATCAGTCAAGATAACGGCAATCTGTAAACCAGTGCCAAAATAGGAAATGATATGATCGCAGAAACCTTAGCGGGTATAGCCCTTTTTAAAAGTGCTGTTAGTGGAATAAAGAGCGTCATAGGAACAGCAAATGATATTGGTGATATCGCAGGGTTTATAGATAATTTGTTTGAGGGTGAGAAGCAGGTTCAAAAGGAAAGAAATAAAAAATCTGGCGTTAGTATAGGTGATCAATTTGGCGTTAAGTCAGTCGCCACAGAAGTGATAAACGCTAAGCTCGCAAAAGAGCAAATGCAAGAGATAGCCACTATGGTTGACATGCGCTTTGGACATGGCACTTGGCGTGGTATAGTTGATGAGAGAGCAAAAAGAATACAAGAGGCTAAGGAAGCTGAAATAGCTAGGCGCAGAGCGGCTGCTATGAGGCATAATGAAATGATTGAGAATGCGAAAGTTGGAGCTACAGTATTTTTTTTAGTTATTGTTGTTGTGGGTCTTTTGGGCGCTGCAATAGCGTTAAGTAGGTAGGGAGTGGTACAATGCCTTTGAAGAGTCCGCAAAAAAGTTTGAAGTCTTGGACAAAGCAAAAATGGAGAACGAAGAGTGGCAAGCCCTCCACACAAGGGTCAAAAGCAACCGGAGAGCGTTATCTACCGGCATCAGCTATTAAAGCCCTCTCACCAAAGGAGTACGCGGCCACCACCGCTGCTAAAAGAAAAGGAACTAAGGCTGGTAAGCAGTTCGTCAAGCAGCCTAAAAATATACGAGCGAAAGTAAAGCCGCATAGGAAGGTCAAGTAATGGCTGCAATAACACCGGATTTATCTGAGATATTTGAAGAGGCGTTTGAACGCGCTGGACTTCAGATGCAAACAGGGTACGACTTAAAGACTGCGCGGCGTAGTTTAAACCTATTAACATTGGAATGGCAAAATCGTGGACTTAACCTCTGGACTATCGACTCTGGGACACAAGCTCTCACAGCAGGCACAGCGACTTATCAAATGCCTGCGGACACTATTGACCTTATTGAACACCAAGTTCGTACAGGCTCTGGGACAGAGCAAGTCGATACTAGCTTGGAGCGTATCAGTGTCTCAAGCTATGCTCAGCAAAGCGTTAAAAATTTGCAAGGACGGCCTTCGCAAATTTTTGTTGATCGTCAAGCAACGGCTGTCAATGTTACTTTGTGGCCTGTGCCGGATTCTAGCTCGTATACTTTATCGTATTTCCGCTTACGCGGAATCAATGGCGTCTCGTCTGGAATAGGAACGACCGCTGATGTGCCGCCAAGGTTTGTGCCTTGTCTTGCGGCTGGTATGGCGTATTACATAGCCATGAAGAAACCCGAAGTTGCGGCTCGTGTGGGACCGCTGAAACAAGAGTATGAGTTTCAGTTTGAGTTAGCTGCAAACGAGGACACAGACTCTTCACCAATGAAGTTCGTGCCATACGACACGTTTTATTTAGGAGGCTAATATGCCTGTTAGAATTAAAAAGTTAAACCAAAAGGAAAAGATGCCTCTGCCGAAGTCGAAGCCTCGTCATGCAAATCCGAAGCATCCAATGAATACAGAGAAGACAAAGCCTTTGGGTAAAAAAGAAGGCGGGAAAATGCCTAAGCCAAAATCCATAAGCAAGGCCATGAAAGAGGTGTATTCAAAAAAACTAGATTCTGAAAATTTTCTTGCTCCAAAAAAGGGAACCCTAAAAGACCCTGCTAAGAACAGCAAGGCACTTCAAAGAAGGGCTTTTAACAAAACCTTAAAGGAAAACCCTCAAGCAGTGAAAAGGTTAAATAAAATGAATAAAAAGGCCGAAGGTGGCAAACTTAAAATGGTAGAGAAGGGTGGAAAGAAAGTCCCATTCTTTGCCGCAGATGGAGTAGGTAAAATGATGAGTGGTGGAATGGCTAAGAAAAGCATGGGTTACGCTAAAGGTGGGCCTGTAAAAGTTAAGTCAGGAGACACGCTGTCTCAGATTGCCAAGTCAAAAGGAATTACTCTTGCCTCTTTGATGGCCGCTAATCCCAGAATCAAAAACGCCAATGAAATTCGTGTTGGACAAAGCATTAAGATGCCAACAGGTGGTGCAAAATCAAGAGCGCAAAGTACAGCAAAAAAGAAGGGCGTGTATGGCGACACTAGCAAGCCAGTAATGAGTGCGTTGGCTCGTGACACTGCGGCAAAAAGAGCAAGTAAGGCTGGAAAGCCAGCCTCCAGAGCAAAAAGTGTTAACAACCCAAAGACTGCAAGAAAAATAGCTACGACAGCAACCAGATTAAGCAATCTTGGGCAAGTGAATAAAGACAACAGGGCGAATGATGCTGCTGCTAAGCCAAGCATCCGCGCTTCTGACCGCAAGCCCTCCACTAAAAAGACGGTAGCAAACACGCCTAAGTCAGGTGCTGCTAAGGTTGCTGAAACTCGCATGGCTAGGCTTGCTAACAAAAACAAAACAGCCCGTAGAGCGGGCGGTGGTATGATGAAGAAGAAGGGTTATGCCAAAGGCGGTATGATGAAAAAGGGTATGGCTGCTGGCGGTGTAATGCGCGGCACTGGTGCGGCCACAAAGGGCAAGCGGTTTGGACGTTCTGGCTAATGGCATTTGCTAGAGGGAAACACGCTTTTGGCTTTTGTGATAGAACCGGCTTTAGGTACAAATTAACTGACCTAGTCGATGAAATGCAAAATGGCACTAGGACGGGCTTTAGGGTCGGAAGGGATGTGGCCGATCCAGATCATCCCCAAAACTTTTTAGGCCGTGTGCGTACTAATGACCCTCAGTCTTTGCTTAACCCAAGGCCAGATCGATTCAAGGAGTCTGTAACCATAACGTTCCCAACGTTTGATGTTGTGACACTTACTAGGGTTGATGTTGGGTTTGGCGTTGGTAGAGCGGGCCAGCTTGTGGCCGATGGTACTGTCGGGCCTGTTGTCACGGTTTCTCTTACAGGGGTTTCTGGAACGGGCGCTGTAGGCTCCTTAACGCTGTCAACTGTGACTAACTATACGGTTAGCGTTGCATCCGGAACTAACTCATACGGAAGCGGAAACAAGTATTATGTTGCTGGACTATCAGGAGCTTCCCCAACCCTTACTTTGAATGAAGGCTCTACATACAAGTTTGACCAGTCTGACAATAGTAATTCAGGTCATCCATTTAGGTTCTCCACAACAGCTAATGGCACTCATGGGGGAGGATCGCAGTACACAACTGGCGTAACAACAAGCGGTACTCCGGGTTCATCTGGTGCCTATACGCAGATCACAGTGGCTAGTGGAGCGCCTACACTGTATTATTACTGCACAATTCATAGCGGAATGGGTGGTCAGGCCAACACCCCGTAGGAGTATAAAATGGCAATAAACACAGCATTGTGTACAAGTTTCAAGAAAGAACTGTTTGAGGCGGTACACGACTTTACATCTGATACGTTCAAGATTGCTTTGTACAGCAGTAGCGCGTCACTAGATGCTGCTACAACAGCATACAGCACATCAAATGAGATATCAGGAACTGGATACTCTGCGGGGGGAGTTACACTAAGCGTTGTAGCGCCAAGTACAGACGGGACCACAGGCTTAGTTGATTTTGGTAATCCGTCTTGGTCAAACGCTACGTTCTCTACAAGTGGAGCATTAATATACAATTCCAGTAAATCGAACAAAGCTGTTGCCGTCTATTCATTTGGTTCAAACCAAAGCGTTAGTTCAGCGAACTTTAATATAACGATGCCAGCAGCGGCAGCGGGAACTGCGATAGTCAGGATCAACTAATGTCTTATACTTATGCCGAGCTAAAGCAAGCTATAAAAGACTTTACAGAGAATGACGAGACAGGTTTCGTGACTAACATCCCTGTCTTTATTCGTGCGGCAGAAGACAGAATAATAGTTAATGTTGATCTAGAGAACTTTCGCAAGAACGCTACATCAGCTCTTACTCAAGGTAATGAGTACCTATCAACACCTTCAGACTTCTTGGCTCCCTTTTCTTTGTTTGTCAGCACTGCTGGCAAGCAGGGGTTTCTTCTTGAGAAAGATGTAAACTTTATGAGAGAGGCGTACCCAGACAGGACCGTCACAGGAACTCCTAAATACTATGGTTTCTTTGATGCAACTGCGACAGCCGCAGCGGGTCAGGTTCAGGCAAACTTCATATTAGGTCCGACACCGGATCAAGCATACACTGTGGAGCTTCACTATTACTATCGTCCAGCAAGCCTGACCGCTGGCGCAGACAACGAATATACATGGCTTAGCAAAAACGCCACGAATGCCCTCCTTTACGGTTCTCTAATAGAGGCGTATATTTACATGAAGGGTGAGCAGGATGTTATATCCATGTATGATGGGCGCTTCCAAGAAAGCTTATCAAGGTTAAAAGACCTCGCGGAAGCAAGAGAAAACGATGACGCATACAGGCAGGGTCTACCCACTAGACCTCGCACATAAGGAGTAGAAGATGGCAACATCAAATGCGGCAACCACATACTTGGAAAGACGAGTTCTTGACTTCTTGTTTAAGAATAATTCTCTTTCCTTTGCCACGCCGGGCAACAGCATATATGTAGGTTTGGCTACCGCAGTAACTAGTGCTGAAAATAGTGCATTCACGGAAGTGAATATAACAACTCAAGACGCTAACTATACACGACAACAGGTAACGGCGGCTAACTGGAAACAGTCAAACACCACACTTGCTGTCAATGCTGGCGCTTCGGGTACAGAGATTATCTTAACAGATGCTGAGGCTTTTCCTACATCAGGTGATATTGTTATCAACCAAGAGATACTCACTTACACAGGCAAGGATGGAACAGCCACCGCTGACGCAAACGGAGCCGTTTCCAGTTCTACTAACGTAGCTGTTGATGGAAACAATGGAACACTTACAGTTGGTATGGTTGTGACTGGCACAGGAATATCTGGCACAGTTCGCATCGCCACTGTGACTAACCAGAACAACATCGTACTGTCATCTGCTGTCACAGTCGCTGATAACGTTGCTCTATCCTTTACAGGTGTTAATACGTTAACAGGAGTCAGCAGAGGTCAAGACGGCACTTCCGCTGCATCTCATACCGCTGGAGCCACAGTTATTTGTGATTCTCAGAGAGTGATTAACGATGACAATATTGAGTTCTCTCCATCCAGTGGAATCGCCAGCTACGCAGTCACTCATGCGTTTGTTGCAGACAATAGCTTTTCACGGGCCACTGTAAACGGTGCTGTATCAAGCTCTGCTAACGTGGCGCTGGATGCAAACAGCGGGACTATTTTAGTTGGTGATGTTGTTACTGGGGCAGGGATCAGCACTCTTGTTACAGTGCAGACTGTCACAAACCAGAATGCAATTGTTCTTAGCTCTGCTCAAAGCATTGCGGATAATGTCGTGTTAAAGTTTGATGGTAGCAATACGTTGTTCCTAGGCGCTCTTGACGCATCAAAAACACTAGCTGTTGGCGACATCTTTAGAATTAACGCAAGCAACCTAAGCATTGAGCTGAAGTAATGGCTCTTGTAATCAAAGATCGTGTTAAGGAAACCACGGCCACTACTGGAACGGGTACTTATACCTTGTCTGGGGCGATAAGCGGGTTTGAGGCTTTCTCTGAGGTAGGGAATAGCAACACCACTTATTACGGCTGTTCTGATGGCACGGACTTTGAGGTTGGAATTGGGACATATACCTTGTCTGGTACAACACTAACTAGGACGACAATCCTAGAAAGCAGCAGCACAAAGATTACAGCCCTCGTAAATGGCGCTGTGAGCGCCTCTACAGCCGTTACAGTTGATAATGTCTCTGGAGGTACTCTAACTGTGGGACAGCGCGTCAAAGGGACAGGAATCTCCGGCGTTGTGACTATTGCTACGGTGAATAGCCAGACAAGTATTGTTTTAAGTTCAGCAGTCACTTTGGCAGATAATGTGTCGCTTACAATTGGTGACGAGAAGATAAGCTGGTCGTCTGGTACTAGAACAATATTTTGTACGTTGCCAGCAGAAAAGATGATATTTAACGATGCAACTGGCAATGCGGTAAATTTCTCGGAAACAGACCCAAATGCGCTGGCATTTGCGATAGCATTAGGATAGGAAAATGGCAAACGCATTTAAGACATTTACTGATACGGCTGTAGGTACATCAAACGCAGATGTTTACACTTGTCCCTCAGCAACTGAAACAACAATAATCGGATTGAATGTCGCCAACATACTTACAGTATCCATTACGGTTAACGTTCAGCTAATAAACAATGACGGTGATAACGTACATATTGTGAAAAGCGCTATAGTTCCTGTTGGAAGTAGTTTGGTGGCCGTTGGAGGCGACCAGAAAATTGTTATGAATGCATCAGACATCCTTAGAATAACGGCCAGTCAGGCAAGCGCCGCTGATGTAACTGTGTCTGTGCTGGAGATTACATAATGGCAACCAGCGATATTAAAAAAGGCCCACTTTACGTTGACAGCACGAGTAATCTGGTTGGAGTTGGGACTTCTGCACCGTCCGGTGCAAAGGTAGACATATTCACGGGTAGTACAGCGACTGACGGTCTAAAAATAAACCGTTTTGGTTCTGGTACGTACTATTCAACCCTACGGCAGGACACTCACGGATTAGCTATTCGTGTTGGTGATGGTTCAAACATTGCTGAACGAGTAGCAATCACACCAAATGGCATCACTTTCAACGGCGACACTGCTGCGGCAAATGCGCTGGATGACTACGAAGAAGGCACTTTTACACCGGTGGTAAAGTATGGTTCTGGCTCCAGCTTTACAACAATAACCAGCCCTAATAATGCGATTGGTGTTTACCGTAAAATAGGTGCATTATTATACATAAGTTTTTACTTTTATAAAAGCTCAAGCCCAATAGGTGGTTCAGGAGGACTTTGGAGAGTGCAGGGTTTTCCCTTTACACTTATAGCTGGCTCAACCGCTGCTTACCAATCTGTTCCAGTAGGTTATTGGACATTTAATGGCGTCAACTATTTCAATAGTATTCCAAGTCGTTGGCAAGCTAATGGTTCAGATTATTTGGGTATGTACGGCGCACAAGGATCGACAGCGTGGTCCTCTGGAGCTTATGAGGTGGCTGGCTCTGGATTTTTGGTGACTACTTCATAAGGATATAAACAAATGGCACTCACAGAAGAAACAGTACAAGACAAAATTGAAATCGTAGGTGACTACAAGCACGTTCAAGTTCGCACTGCAACGGTCATCAAGCGTGATGACGTAGAGATAAGCCGTAGTTTTCACAGGCATGTTGTAGCGCCTGACGCTGACATATCTGGCGAAAGCACAGAGGTGAAGGCTATTTGTGCAGCGGTACATTCACAGGCAGTGAAGGACGCTTACGCGGCACACCTAGCAGAACAGGATACCTAGAGAATGGCATATCTTGGGCCACCACCATCACAGAAACTAGCAACTCCTACTAGCCAGTATTTTAGTGGGAACGGGTCTACTACGGCCTTTACATTGAACCGTCCGGTTAATGTGGCTGAAGACCTGAACGTGTTTGTGAATAACGTGGCTCAACAGCCGGGTGCTGGGAAGTCTTACACTGCCACAGGAACCACACTAACATTTGATGCAGCACCTGACGCTGGTACAAACAATGTATATGTTGTCTACCGAGGACTTTCAGAGGGGACATTGCGACTAGAGCAAGACCCTAACTCTGGTATAACAGCCACCACTGGTACGTTTACCGGCGCGTTTACATCACCCGGAATTGACGACAATGCAGATGCTACTGCTATTACAATTGATTCGTCAGAAAGAGTAGGTATTGGCGTGACCAGTATGGTCAATAAACTGGTTTTGCCGAATGCTTCTTACTTTGCGATGCAAGATAGCAGCGGGGCTGAAAGTTTAGCGGTTAGAGCCAATTCTTCTAACGCGATGGAAATCCTTACTGGCGGTGGTGTAAGGGCAACTATAGACAGCAGTGGTCGCACTACAATTCCTAATCAACCATTGTTCGTTGCAACGACACCCATTGAGGGGACTAGTGGTGCTTTAACCGCTGACAATGATGTTCGTTATAAAAGATGGACGACTGTTTTATTTAACATAGGAAGCCACTTTAACAACGCCTCTGGTGGGGGGTTTTTTACAGCCCCTGTCGCGGGTAGATATTATGTAATGTTTAAAGCTGGTCATAAAGTAACCTACGGTGCGTGGAATGGTATGTATCTTTTTAAAAATAGCACAAACCTACTCGTCTTCTGGGACCCGCCAGACTCATCTGCCAATGGCAATTACACCTCAAACAACGCAAGCATAGTATTAACCCTTGCTGCGAATGACACTTGCGGGGTGGGTTATCACACCAACTATTCTGACCTTTCGGCTAATTCTAACAATTTCATTAGCATTGGGCTTCTGCATTAAAAGGATAAACACATGCCTTCAATCACGATAGAGTTAACAGACACGCAGTATAAGAGTTTAGAGTATGTCACTCCAACTGTTCAAGTCTGGGCTGACAATGCGCTTCATAACCGCGCTCGTCTTGGTCAGGAAGAAATCATTGCCGCACTGGTGGCTCACTGCAACGAAAACGAAATTGCTATCGCCACAGGCGCTGACGCACAAGTAACTCAAGCCTTTGACTTAGGTGCTGTTAAGACAGCAGCAAAACGAAACGAAGAAGCAATGGCTAATAGTTTGCCGGAGTAATCAGATGCCTATATCTAAAATGCAATCAGAGAGCGTTGATTTAGCTGACAGCTTCGCGTTTACAGGAACTGTGACTGGTGCTGGTACTATTAAACACATGCAATTTGCAACTATTTCCGGCGATACTGGTGCAGCCACCACCTCCACTTCGTTTGTTGCAACACCAGTCACAATTACAGTTGCAGCGGCTGATGTTGCTAAATGTACAAGACTTGTTATCAGTCATACTGGTTCAACTAGAACTGATAAAAATACCCATGCTTTTCAAGAAAGACAGTTCCAAAGAACTGCACCTTCAGCCGTAACCTTTCAAAACTATTATCTTGGTGTTGTTGCTGGTGGTTCAGAGTCACTTAATAATGTTACCATGACCATAGTTGATGCCAGTTTAGGAACTGGTGACCACACATATACAGTTTATGTCAGAAAAGCATCTGGAAATTCTTCTTATGCTGCTAATGTTTATACACACTATACGGCATCAACAATAGTGGTATGGGGGTTCTAAATGGCATACATAGGTATAGACCCAAACGTAGGTGACATAACATTCCAGAAGTTTACTGGAACAGGGAGCGCCACTGCCTTCACTCTGTCTCAGGCTGTTGTGAGTGGTGAGGCTATTGTCGTAACTATAGGAAACGTGGTTCAGGAGCCGGGGGTTAGCGCAGCTTACACAGCACAGGCAAACACCCTTACATTCTCCGCAGCCCCTGCTAACGGTGACATCATTACTGTGCGCTACTTTGGTCGCGCCGTAGACCAGCCAACCAGCTACGCCATGCAGCTATTCAAGTATGTGGCTACAGCAAGTCAGACTGCGTTTACTGGTGCAGATGCCAACGGTGCTATACTGGCGATTAGCGGCAATGACGTAGATGTTTATCTAAACGGTGTACATCTGGATAGCTCAGACTTCGCAGCTAGTAGCGGAACCACAATAACACTAGGAACAGGCGCAGCTTTAAACGATGAGCTAGTCATTAGAGCCTATCGCGCATTTAGCGTAACTGATACAGTGAGTAAGGCTTCTGGGGGTACGTTTGCTGGGGAGATAACAGCGCCGCAGTTCCAGACAACAAACACAATAGTTGATACGGCTGTGTTCCGCACAAACGGTCAGAGCGTAACAGAGAACACAACAATAGGGTCAACCAAGAACGCCTTGGCGATTGGCCCTCTAACGATAGGTTCGTCAACCACGATTACGGTTAACGGCAACCTAACAATACTGTGAGGCATAGATGGCTTCGATAATAAATGTAGACAAGATTGCTGAAGCTACCAGTGGAAATGGTGTGCAGATTCCGGGTCATTCAATTCAAACTGTTTCTGGAACTTATTCTACAGCAGGAAGTACAACTTCAACAAGTGCAGTTCAAGCATGGACTGGATTAAGTATAACTCCAAAATTTTCGACTAGTATTATAAAAGTAGAATGTAATTGGTATTGTGTGCATAGAGATTATTATGATGGATATGCACAAATTTACAGAAATGGTAGTGCTATTAATGTAAGAAAAGTAATACGAAATGCGAATCATGCAGGTGCTAATTTTACAGGGGGAGACACTAGAACTATTTGGTATAGTCCTGCATGGCTTTGGTCATTTACAGAAGCTGCTGGTGGCACTTCTCAACTTACTTATTCAATATATTGCTGGACACAAAACGCAGGTCAGACAACGTGGTGGAATGATGCATACAGTAATACTGAAGAAAATCCTACATCCACTATGATTCTTACGGAGATTGCACAATGAGTAAGCTCTTTGTTGATGACATTGTTGAAAAGACCAGCGGTCATGGTGTGGTTATTCCGGGTCATATACTTCAGGTTGTGAACGCTCAGTCAATGACACAAGTTACTACCACAGTAACAGATTTAACTAATGCTACTGAAACTGGTTTAAATGTTACAATTACACCGTCTTCAACAAGTAGTAAGTGTTTAATTGTTATTAACGCATCATTGCAAGGCGTAGGCGGTGCTTACGTTAATTCATTATTAAAACGAGATAGCACTTTTGTTCCAATTGTTAGTGGGCAAGCTAGTGCTGGCGTAATGTCTTATGCTTTTAATCCATCTTCAATGGTAAGTGGAAGAGGTAGTTATTCAGTTTTAGATTCTCCAGCCACAACAAGTGCAATCACATATAAATTCTGCATTACTCGATATGGCGGTAGCGGATCGGCAAA
>TARA_R110001592_G_scaffold341482_2_pt1 | contig 22702 bp, 21 predicted proteins | sample TARA_R110001592 | Tara Oceans TARA_R110001592 (sample SAMEA4398387) | marine metagenome | biome: Polar Biome; feature: [SRF] surface water layer (ENVO:00010504); material: water (ENVO:00002006), including particulate matter (ENVO:01000060) such as... | depth 5 m | reverse complement strand
GCATCAAACCAAAACCCTAGCCAACCTTGTAGGTATTCGGTCGGGCGGTATTCGCTTTGTGGTGTCATCCACTCTACTTCATTCGCCATTAATAATGGTGTGCCACCGCCACCACAAAAACCGACCAACACCCCTGCTTGCGCCAGCATTCTCATCGCAGCTTGGGTAATAGACGTGCCACTACCAAGTAATATCACGGTGGTATTCGCGATAGGTATATTGAAATACTGGTTCTGTTTTTCTGCTTCGGTGAGGTAGAGCACCCGTCCATCTTTCTGCATCACTCGACAATATTCGAGGTAATACATATTCGCTCTTTTTGAATGCAAAATGGCTTTTAGGTCGGTCAGCTGCTCCATGTCGTTTTTCTTCCTTTTTTCTGTGACTGAGTTGAAATTTACGTACCTTAATTGGGCGAACACGCGGGTCTGGCTGAAGAATAACGGTGAGCCAGGTGTTCCAATCCTGGTCATGCTCTGCGGTAAATTGTGCCTCCCCTTCTTCAGGCGCACCAGCGAATGCCATCGTTCACGAGGGTATGTGAGATAATAATTCTACCCTCCCACTGCAAAACCACTTCAATAAATTGAAACTTCCGGTACGCTTCTGTCGCCTTCATTATTCATCCCTGAGATTATTTTTTCATTTTCGTTAAAAATTAATATTTATCAGAATGCTTAGCTCGTTGGCCGATTACTGCCAAAGCCGCTACTCGATAGGCTTCAGCTAATGTGGGAAAGTTAAAGATACTTTCAACAAAAATATCGACATCGGCATTCGATAGCATCGCCATTTGGCCGATATGGATCAGTTCAGTCGCGCCCTCGCCAACAATTTGAATGCCGAGTATTTTCTCACCTTGAGCGTCACAGATAATTTTCAACATACCATCGCGTATGCCGTTTATCTGGCCTCGGGAAATTTCTTCGAATTTGGCCTTACCAATAATAATCTCACCAAATTCTCCGCGTGCCTGACGCTCTGTCATGCCTACGGCGGATAACTCTGGAATCGCATAAATACCCGTTGGAATCATTTTGCTCATGGGGCCAACGCCAATCCCCAAGGCATTACAACTGGCCCGCCGACCTTGTTCCATAGAGGCAGAGGCTAAAGACGGTGGGCCAATGACATCACCCGCTGCATAAATATGTGCAACAGTGGTTTGCAGCATATCATCGACACTGATATTGCCCATTTCATTTACTTGTAAACCGGCATTTTCAAGATGAAGGTCTTGAACGTTGGCCATTCTACCAGCCGCACACAGCAATTTAGCCGATTTTACGATGGTGCCATCGTCACAATGGGTAATCACTTGCGATAAGCCATCCCATTCAACATGAGTGACGTTTTTCTCACCCAACCAAGTGCCACCCATTTCGGTAAATGACTCGACAAAGGTGCCGGTTAAATCGGCATCCATAAAGCCAATCGGTAAAGGGTAACGATCAATCATGGTGACTTTCACACCTAAGGCCTGGAAGATAGACGCATATTCACTGGCAATTACACCACCACCTAAAACGGTTAAGCTTCTCGGCAAATAGAGCATGGTAAGAATGGAGTCACTATCAAAAATATTTTCGTGATCTACCGGAATATTATCCGGCATACGCGGGATGGAACCGGACGCAATGACAATTGATTTTGCATGAAATCGCTCTGGCTCGCCTCTGACTTTCATTACTTCTATTTCATTCGGCGAAATGAATTTAGCTCTGCCATGCACGCGTTCAATATTATTGCGCTTGATTTGATTCACCATAAAACCATCGTGCGCTTTGAGCACCCGATTTAATCTGTCGATTAAAGTCGACATTTCAGTATCTTCTGCCAATTCAAAATTACATAAAGAGGCATTCTTGCGCATATTTTTAACACGTAGAGCATTTTCACGCAGCGTTTTGCTGGGAATGGTGCCTCGGTGCACACAAGCACCGCCCAAGCTTTGGTCTCGTTCGACTAGGGCAACCGTTTTACCGGCCTTGGCGGCCTGCACCGCAGCTTTTTGGCCTGCCGGGCCACTGCCGATAACCAATACATCAATATGCTTAGTATCACTCATAGCCTCATTGCCTCCATGCCTGCGATCACCTTTTCTTTTTGCAATTTCAATTTTTCAATCTCATCGGCATAGAGGTTTAAGGCGGCGAATACTTCGTCATCCAAAACATCTTCGATATGGCATTCACCATCCACTTTACAGGCTAAGGTATCCTGGGCTAGCTTATCTGATGCATGAATCACCATAGCCTGGTCACGGTGGGTTTTAGCGTCTAAATAATCTTTATAGTACTGAACAGATTCCTGAACAATAGTCGGCATTTTCCAGTTCTCGACGATAACGGAGCCAAAAGGGATATGAAAATGCTCTTCGAGAAGCGTTAACTCGTCATCCCCTACAAGATCTCCACCCGCTGTTAAATATTCTGAAATTGACTGCAAAACAACAGGGCGACCAATACTATGCAGTAAACCGCACAGGAAAGACGCTTCCACATTCTTTTTGCTAATGCGTGCCACCTCTTTGCCCCAGTGAGCCGTCACTAAGGCATGATCCCAAATACTTCTTAATCTCTTATCAAACTGGGGCGCTTTAAACATTTTGCTATTGATAGATGCCGCTAAGGCTATTTCAGTAATCAAGACCATTCCTAAACGTGCAATGGCTTGTTGCAGCGACACCATGGAGGCATTGGGTGTATAGGCAGCAGAATTGGCAATGCGCATCACATGTGCAGACAGGCCTTGATCACCTTGAATTAATTTCGCCAGTTGCGCGGCGTCGGAATCCGGGTCATTAGATAAGGCTAAAACCCGACTCGCAACACTTGGCAGCATGGGCACTTCAAAAGATTTAGTGGCTAATAATTCTGTTAAAAGAAATTCAATTTTCTGACCTGCGGGGCTTAAAGACTTTAGATCTTGGCTCCTTGAAGAGCTAGCTTGAGATTCCACGTTTTGGTGTCCACCTGAAAATAAAAATAATGGTTTTTTATCGGCTTAAATTAACCTAGATCAAGTAAGTGTAGACCAGCTTTTCCAAGTCTGCGGTAGAAACAGAATTTTCAACTAAACTTAGTGTATATAAATCATATTAGAGGGGTATGGCACTTACTTAAACCTAATTGCAACAACTCGTCATTCACGCGCAGACGGGCTTAAGTAAGTGCCATTAATATTACGGGGTATTTTTCTTTGATTACCAAGCAAAAAGAGTTGATAGATGCATTAGCTCATCCACGCCATTATGAACATAAACATTTAGGACAAATTCTTTTTCAAACAGGCATTATTAATGCTCGTCAATTAAAAGAAGCCATATTGGAACAAAGCACGCATGCCCCGCATGAACGCTTGGGGCGAATCATTAAGCGCATGGGCTTCGCTTCCGACCATCAAATCCGAAACGCGCTTTCGTGCTGCCTTGAAATACCCTATGTCAATCTCACAGAGTTTGATATTGATCCTGAGGTTTTGAAACATATTCCAGCAGAGTTTGCGCGTACGCACTCGTTGATACCTCTAATGCTTCATAAAGATCGACTCATTGTGGCCATGGAAGATCCGTCCAACTCTGAAACCTTGAACATGCTGCATTTTATGTCAGGTCATGTGATAGAGCATGTCATTAGCTCAGCCGAAGAGATTGATTATGCTATTTCACAGCATTATGGCACCTCTGACATTGAAGATGTCTTAAATGCTCTACCGATTAATACTCAAGTAAATAGTTGGGAAGAACAGCAAGCCATAAAACTGGCGACAGATAGACCCACTGTACGTTTGATTAATAATTTAATTCTCGATGCTGTCACGCGCAAAGCCTCGGACATTCACATTAGACCTTGTGAGCATTCGGTTGATATTCTTTTTAGAATTGATGGCAGCTTGATTAAAATTCGTAGTTTCGACAAAAAAATGTTACCCGCTGCGGTGGCGAGAATTAAAATTATTTCGGGAATGAATATCGCAGAACACCGCTTGCCACAGGATGGACGCTCTAAAACACATCATAAAGATCATGATATAGACTTACGTGTTTCAATCATGCCAACGATACACGGGGAAAGTGTCGTTTTACGTATTTTAGATACCTCGAATAGCATGAAAAATATTGCATCCATTGGTTTTAGCCCGAAAGATGCCGAATTATTTTCTCAATTGGTGAATAAAAATAGTGGCCTGATACTCGTGACGGGGCCAACCGGTTCGGGTAAAACAACAACGCTGTATGCGGCATTACAGGAAATAAAACAACGCGACATCAACATTATTACCGTCGAAAACCCGGTTGAATATCATATCGATGGCATTCTGCAAATTCAGGTTAACCCCGCCATCGATTACACCTTTGCCCGCGCGCTTAAGAATATCCTCAGGCACGACCCGGATGCGATAATGATCGGCGAAATTCGTGATGAAGAAACCGCAAAAATGGCGGTAGAAAGCTCATTAACAGGCCACTTGGTTTTATCTACATTACATACCAATAGTGCCGCAGCCACCATCACTCGTTTATTGGAAATAGGTATTCAACCCTATTTATTAAACTCAACCTTAGCAGCCGTTCTAGCACAGCGCTTAGTGAAACGTAATTGCCCTAACTGTCTGGAAGAAGAAGTCATAGCTAAGAGTGTCCGCACTGCGTTACACATTACTGGGGATGAGGTTTTTTATAAAGGTAAGGGTTGTGATTCATGTCATGGGACAGGCCATGCGGGGCGATTGGCTGCCTATGAATTACTTGAAATCACCCCCGAAATAAGAGCCTTAATTCAACCTAAAGCAGAGTCAACAGATATCGAAAACATGGCGATTAAGTGTGGTATGAAGCCCTTAACCGAACATGCCTTAACGCTCGCGAGACAAAAACTTACCTCTTTAGAAGAGGTTTATCGTGTACGCTTGAGTTAGTGACGCGTCAAGTATTCTCACCTTGCTCTGAGGACTAATATCACGCAGAATCAGCATACATTTTTAAAGGACTTTTGATATGTCTAAAATAGCATGGGTGGCAGGCGCGAGTGGTTTAGTTGGTCAACAATTAATCGCACAACTTTCAGAAGATGCTGATTTTTCGAAAGTGATCGCGTTGGTTCGCAAACCACTTGATACACCCGCCTTCGAACACAAGAAGGTAGAACAATTTATTGTAAATTTCGACAAGCTTGTCGCTCCTTCAAGCACAGTTGATTCGCTTTTTTGCGCGTTAGGCTCGACTACTAAAAAAACCCCAAACTATGATGATTACTACAAAATAGACGTTACTTATCCTTATGAATTTGCCAAACTGGGCAAAACAAAAGGAGCACGGTTTTACGGCTTAGTGTCTGCCCATGGCGCTAACCAAAGATCGCTTTCCAGTTATTTCAAAATGAAAGGCTTGTTAGAAAAAGATTTGAGCAAACTCTTGTATACTAATTTGGTTTTTGCGCGCCCCAGTCTACTTATTGGTGATAGAAAGGAATTTCGTTTACTCGAAAAATTAAGTGAATCTTTCATGAGTTTAATACCAGGTAATTACAAAGCCATTCATGTAAAAAATGTCGCAGCTTCTCTCATTACTGCATCCAAGAACTCTTCAGAGAAAAAACGTGTTTTAACATCAAAAGAGATGCAAAAACCTGAAAAAATTTCTTTTTCTAAATGACCTTACAGACACAATGAACACAACAATCCAAGATAACATAAATGCTTTAATTGAATCTCGTAAGAGCTTATTAATCGCCAGTCTAAGCAAGGATAAGCTACCTGAAATTAGTGCAATGCCCTTTCTTAAAATCGATCAGAAGTTTTATATCTTTATAAGTGAACTGGCGTCTCATACGCAAAACCTTAAAGTAAATCCAAAGCTTAGTGTGATGTTAATTGAAGATGAACAGGATTCAAAAAATGCGTTTGCGAGGAAGCGTTTAAGCTATAGCTGTATAGCAAAAATTATTGAGAGGACAGATGAAAAATGGGTCGAACTTCTTGATAAATTTGAGGGAAAACAAGGCAAAACTGTTAGCTTATTAAAGCAGCTTCCCGATTTTCATTTATTTGAATTAACAGCCATCTCAGGAAATTACATTGAAGGCTTTGGTAAGGCCTATCGCTTATCGGGAAATGATTTAAGTGATATCGAGCTTAAAACAAATTGACCCCACCCTAACCCTCCCCTCCATAAGGGGAGGGAATTGTTAGCTTTTAGTCCCTCCCCCTTTTCAAGGGGGAGGTTAGGAGGGGTATGTTCACTCTCCCCACCTTGCCAATAAGTTTTGCTCAATCCCTAAGTGGTTCAAAATTCTCGCGACCATAAAATCGATTAAATCATCAATCGTTTTGGGTTGATGGTAAAAACCCGGGCTTGCCGGAATGATCACTGCTCCCATCTTTGTTAACTTCAACATATGCTCTAAATGGATTTCTGAAAAAGGCGCTTCCCTCGGCACAAGGATTAATTGGCGACGCTCTTTTAAGGCCACATCGGCAGCACGTTCTATCAAGTTATTACTTGCACCCGTGGCAATCGCTGACAGGCTACCGGTACTACAGGGACAGACCACCATTTGAGATGGCGCGCCTGAACCCGAAGCCACTGGCGACATCCAGTCTTCTTTTCCAAATACTCTTAACTGGCCTTCTTGGGTTTTAAATTTTTCAATTAAATAGGCTTCTAACTGAGCCGCTTGGCCTGGAAACTTATATTCAGTTTCCATGGCAATAACAATATGCGCGGCCTTGCTCACCATCAGATAAACACGATGTCCTTGCGCCAACAGCACGTCGAGCAAACGTATGCCATATTGCGCACCCGATGCACCGGTAATGGCGAGTGAAATGGTCTTTTGCTTTGAACTAGCTGCTTCAGTACTCATACCTTGACCTTTTTATTCATCAAACCTGGCGCTGGGTTTTCAGAGAAGATAGCAGCTTTTGATGAATACCACCAAAGCCACCATTACTCATAATCACCACATGAACAGGTTCATCGTCTGATGCTAAGGCAATGGTTTGCGCAATAATAGACTCGACTGTTTCGCCCAAATGATGTTTTTTATTTCCGTCAGAAATCTGAGCGTCTAACCAGCTTAGATCGGACAAATCTGCCCAGATCACTTGGTCTGCAATTTCTGCGCTATCTAGTAATGTATCCTTATGAATACCCATACGCATGGTATTCGATCTGGGTTCAATTAAAGCAATGATTTTTTCTGAACCTACACGGCGTCTTAAGCCTTCGAGGGTTGTTTTGATCGCCGTAGGATGATGTGCAAAATCGTCATAAACAGCCACGCCCTTAACCGTAGCTAAATACTGCATACGCCGTTTAACACCCTGAAATGTCTCCAAGGCTTTTGCACTGTGCTCTAAGGTCACACCGACATGACGGGCTGCAAGCATAGCCGCCATAGCATTTTGAATATTATGTTCACCCGTCACAGACCAATTTACCTGTACCCTTTCACTACCCAAACTGACTTCAAAGGCATCGCTGGTGTGACTTAAACGCGACCACATGGGTGTATCTAAATCCACACTGCCCTTTTGGGAAAATGATTCAACTTCTGACCAAATACCTTGCGAAAGCACCTCATCAATGGCGTCTACACCCGATGGAAAAATAACCCGGCCATTTTCTGGAATGGTTCGAATCACATGATGAAATTGGCTTTGTATGGCGGCCAAATCAGCAAAAATATCCGCATGGTCAAATTCAAGATTATTCACGATAAAGGTTCGGGGTCGATAGTGAACAAACTTGGAACGCTTATCAAAAAACGCACTGTCGTATTCATCGGCCTCAATGACAAAGAAGGGTGTTTCACCGAGGCGAGCTGAGCAGCTAAAGTTTTCAGGCACGCCGCCAATTAAAAAGCCCGGCTTCATACCGGCATATTCGAGTATCCAAGTTAGCATGCTAGAGGTGGTGGTTTTTCCATGTGTACCTGACACACCCAAGACCCACTTACCGGGCAAGATAGTCTCTGCCAAAAAGCCAGGGCCAGAGGTATAGGGCAAGCCTTTATTGAGAATTTCTTCAAGTAATGGGTTGCCACGACTAATGGCATTTCCAATGACATACAGATCTGCACCCAAGCTTATTTGCGAGACATCATAACCAGATATTAATTCAATCCCCTGCTCTTCAAGTTGGGTACTCATAGGCGGATAAACAGCCTGATCACAACCGGTGACTCTCAGGCCTTGTTCTTTTGCCAAGACAGCAAGGCTACCCATAAACGTGCCACAAATACCGAGAATATGAATATGCATGAAGTTTGAATCTCTTAATTTTTACATCATTCCTGCACAGGCAGGAATCCATTGTTTTATGGCTTAATTACATACTACCTTTGGCATCTAATTCGATTGCTAGATCCATCGCCTCAAGTAGCTCTTTACGCAGCTTCAATTTTGTACCGTGATGAGCGCGTATATTCAAAGTTTTAAATTGCGTCGCCACCTTCTTTGCGGTTTCCATTAATTGTTCTGGCTCGACCACTAAATCCAGAAAACCTGCATTCACGGCTTGTTCCGGGCCGAACATTTCTGCATTAATAACGGATCGATTAAAGTAGTTAATGGGCATTCTGCCGCGCGCCATTTCAATACCGGCATGATGCATCACCATACCAATGGCAACTTCGTTTAAGCCAATCTTAAAGGCACCGCTTACTCCGATGCGATAGTCACTACACAAAAGCAAGAATGCACCCTTAGCAACGGCATGACCACCACAGGCGGTAATAATCGGAGTAGGAAACGCCAACATACGACGCGTTAACTTAGAGCCTTCCGTCACCAGTGCCATCGCATCTGCCATGCTTTTTTGCATGGTTTTTAAGTCATAACCACCCGATAAAATGCCTGTTTGACCCGTTAAAATAACCACCGCTTTTGCTTCTTCAGCTTGATCCAAAGCAGAATTTAACTCTTCAATAAGCTGGTGAGAAATTGCATTCACTTTACCGTTTTGAAGGGTAATATTAGCAATACCCTCTTCAATTTGAACATTTACAAATTCCATAACATTGACCTTATATAGATAGTTAACAACTTTTGTCCCCTGAGTCGCCTGCCCTGAGTTTATCGAAGGGTCGAAGGGTCTTTCAAATTAAACTCTGAGTCGCATCAACATATTTCGACGAAGCTCAACACAGGCATTTCGACGAGGCTCAATGAGCGGAATACTATCGCTCCCTGAGCTTGTCGAAGGGCTTTCTAAATTATACTCTGAATTCCATCGACATATTTCGACGAAGCTCAACACAGGCATTTCGACGGGGCTCAATGAGCGTTAAAAATTAATCACCAAGCAAAAAAAGAGGTCTTTTGAATAATATCAAAGACCTCTTTTTTTGCTTGGTGATTATATTAATGCAGAATCCTGTCACTCAATTCTTGTTCTTCTGCCTCCATGATAGATTTCGAAATAGCGCCAGCGGCTTGCACACCAGCGCCTAACATGGCTTTCGCAATGGCCACTTTATGGCCGCCTAAAAAACCATCAACTTCTGAAGAGAAGTGGATTTCTACTAAAGGCTCGCCCTCATCATCCATACGTCTAAGAGCAAAGGTACCATCCTCTAACTCTACGATTTCTAAATATGCTCGACTCATCTGGGTACTCCTTCATCGAAATAGTTTATAAACGAGATTAACACATAGTGAAAATTGAATCTCGTAAATTGACGCTTTATTAAAGCTTATACTACCATTTACTACCATTCTGCCTGTCTTGAACGAACAGCATTTATATAGGCTTTAAATTCTATAATCACCTGCTTGAGCCGTTCATCTTCTGATGTCTTGTCAGTCAGCTCTAAATGTTCTTCATCTAGCTGAAATAGATTAATCTTAGTCGAAGCAAGATTCACCGCTAGCTCATCGTCAACAGAGCTATCTAAAACGGTCGGTGTATTTAAACGAGGCTCAAAAAATTCGACCAATTTCGACAACCAGTTTTTGGGCTGCTTATGGACTTCATTCAACAATTGAACTTCCGGGTGGCTATTATTTTCTGGCAAAATCAGCGCGGTATAATCTGCAATATCTTTACCTGTATAGCTACTTAATTCTTTCAGCCATGACTGCCACGCCTGCTTAAGCGATAAACAAACCGATGCCCTTATCGCCATCTTATCCGCTTGGCTTTCTAATAATGAGGCCGAAGTCAATAAGTGCAAGAGACGTTGCGCATAAAAAAGGTAGGCGTTTACTTCATTTTCGGGCTTAATTTTTGCTTTTGTCGTCATAAAGAATACTCATAAACAATTCAATTCTTAAGGAATATATTTAAAATAAATGCATTTAATAAACACATCTGAATCGAATGGCACTTACTTAAACCCGTCTTCCCCGCGCACAAGGTGAATGACGAGTTGTTGCATTTAGGCTTAAGTGAATGCCATTCGCATCTGAATATAAATGAAATAACGCTGATTATAGCGTATCAAAATCAAGCGGTCATAAGATCTGGAAGATGACGGTAAATAAGATGTTTTTCCTTGCTGAATAGTGGTTTGTCATCTTTACTTAGTAAACGTAAAGATACCTAATTGGATTTATTAAGTCTTATGACCACACCTGTCCTAATCTGTGACGATTCGAGTGTTGCACGCAAACAAATGGCCCGTACGCTACCTAGCGACTGGGATATCGAAGTCTCTTTTGCTAAACATGGTGAAGAAGCCATTACTGCCATTAAAGAAGGTTTAGGTGACATCCTGTTCCTGGATTTAAATATGCCGGTGATGGATGGCTACCAAACCTTGGAAGAAATAAAAAGACTGGATCTGCCTACTTTGGTTATCGTAGTCTCTGGCGATATTCAACCAGAAGCACATAAACGCGTAAAAGATCTAGGTGCCGTCGAATTCATCAAGAAACCAACATCAAAAGAAGCATTGGTTGAATTGCTCGAAAAGTTTGGGCTTTATAGTCCTTCTGCACAAGCATCCGCGCCCGACCCGGCACAAACAAAAACCCTACCTACCATCAAAAAAGGTGAAATTGGTAAAATTGAATATCGGGATTGTATTCAGGAAATTGCCAACGTTGCCATGGGCCAAGCCGCCGACTTGCTCGCTCGACTCCTCAATGTCTTTGTCAAACTACCGGTTCCGAGTGTCAATCTACTGGAAGTCAGTGAACTGGAAATGGCGCTTACCCTGACGGAACAAGCCAATACCTATTCTGCGGTTTGCCAAGGCTTCATAGGCTCCGGCATTTGCGGTGAAGCCCTATTAATATTCAGTGATTCGAGTTTTACCGATATTGCAAAACTTCTCAAATATACCGGTGAAATAGACCGCACCGTAGAGCTTGAATTGCTCATGGAGGTGGCCAGTATTCTGGTCGGTGCCTGTACCAATGGTATTGCTCAACAATTAGATACAACCTTCAGCCAAGGGCATCCTGTGGTTCTAGGCCAGCACGTCAAAGTAAGTGAACTCATTAAAGCCAACTCCAAACGCTGGAAAAAAACCATGGCGATTGAAATCACTTATGAAATTGAAAATTACAATATCTCTTGCGATCTACTTTTATTGTTCACAGAAGACTCTTTAGAGAATTTAAACAAACGACTTTCATATTTAATGGACTGATAGCGACCGGACTGATAAGACACTATGGAACAAGCACACATAGATATAAAAGAATTTCACTGGTTAATGGATATGTTACAGACCATTGACGTCGGCCTAGTGGTTCTTGATAAAGATTTTAAGGTCAAAGTCTGGAATAGCTTCATGGAAAGCCATAGCGGTATGACGCCGCGCCAAACCAAAGATCAAAATATTTTCGAGTTATTTAGCGAAGTGCCCAAAGACTGGCTAACGCATAAAGCAAATTCTGTTTTCATGCTAAAAAACCGCTCCTTTATGATTTGGGAACAACGCCCTTACCTGTTTAAATTCAAAAACAATCGCCCTATTACCGGTACTGAGCCCTTCATGTACCAGAACATTACAATATCTCCGCTGGTATCAACAGATGGTGTAGTAAACCATATAGCGATCATTATTTATGATGTCACCGATATTGCCGCCAACAGAAATGCCTTAGAAAAAGCCAATCATGAACTTGAGAAGTTAAGCCGAACAGACATGCTCACACAACTGAATAACCGAGGTTTTTGGGAAGAATGCTTATCTCAAGAATTTAGCCGCTTCCAACGCTATGAAACCACCTGTTCCGTGGTCATGTTCGATATCGACCATTTTAAAAAGGTCAATGACAACTATGGCCACCAAGCGGGTGATGAAGCGATTCGTCAGGTTTCAAGAATTCTGCGTGAAAACCTAAGAAAAACCGATATCGCAGGGCGCTACGGTGGTGAAGAATTTGGCGTCATACTAGGTAATACCGATGGAGAATCGGCAATTATTTTCTGCGAACGTGTCAGAAAACAGGTTGAAGCACTGACGATTGTTCACGATAATCAAGAGATTAAATTCACCGTGAGCTTAGGCATTAGTCAAGCCAATAAAAGCACAAGTGATTATAAGGCCTGGTTAGAACAAGCCGACCAAGCACTTTATGAAGGCAAAGAAGGTGGCCGTAACCAGACCGTCGTTTTTAAGCCAAAAGCGGGATGATTTAGGCAAACAAGATAAAAACACTCACTAGTCTTTACCAAGACAGTGAGTGTTTTTGTTTAAGCCAAATACTGTTTTGAAAGAAATTATTTTAACGAACATTTCATGGCATTATCTGCAATATAAGAATGAAAACCATTAGGTAATAACAGCATGAATTCGCTTATAAAAATGGCAATAAACAAGAATACTTTTCAATTAAAAAAAACAAATATGTACATCATTCTGAGTACATTTCTTTTTGCTAACTCTTTAAGTCACGCATCAGATGTAAATACGCAAACAATAACAGCCCTTCAAGAAGAAATAAAATGGCTTCAAGAAGAAACTTATGTCACAACAGCAACCAAGACACTAGAGAATATCAATAAAAGTGGCGCGACAGTGTCGGTTATTACCGCTGAAGATTTAAAAAACATGGGTGCGCGGAACTTAATGGATGCCTTAAAACGATTACCAGGTCTTGGTATTAATCAAATGACTATGGGCATGTCTGCGGTAGAAGTTCGAGGAGTTAAAACAGACTTTGGTGAAAAAGTTTTGTTCCTCATGAATGGCCACCCGATTAATAATAATCTGGTCAATGGTGGCGCGCATTCTTCTTATAACAATTTCATGATAGATGATATTAAAAGAGTTGAAGTGGTCAGGGGGCCAGGATCCGCTTTGTATGGCGCTAATGCATTTGTCGCTGTTATTAACATTATTACTAAAGACGTCTCCGATATTAATGGCGCAAATGTGACTGTGGGTGCCGGCAGCTATCAATCCAAAAAACTCAACCTACAGCTAGGCGAGTCTTACGGTCAGCTTGACCTTACGGCTAATCTAAACATTTATGATACTGATGGCTTTAAAGGCGATGTAGAGTCGGACGCTATTGGCGCATCAGGCAAGAGTGACTACTGGAACCAACGCTATGACTTGGGTATGCAACTCGCTTACGGTGATTACTCTTTTCAAGCGAAATACATCAAGCGCCAAAGCGGTCCTTTCTTAGGGGCAATCAATGTACTGAACGATGAGTCAAAACAAGAATATATCGATTACTTTTTCGAATTGGGTTATCAACGCCTCCTTTCAAACCAGCTAACCTTTTCAAGCAAATTATATTTTGACCATTTTCAATTCGATAATTTATGGGAATTTAATCCAGATGGATTCTTTGTAAGAAGCCCAGTCGAACATGATAAAACGGGGGCAGAGCTACAATTAGAATATCGATTTAATGACAACCATAAATTCTTGGGTGGCATCATGGCTGAGCATCAAAGCCAATATAATGTCGAACTTTGGAGCAATGGAGGGGCTGGACCATTGCAAGATATATCTGCGTTTGCAAATTGGAACGGCAGCTATAACCGAAATATTTTTGCTGCCTATATACAGGATATATGGGATATCTATGAAAACCTGCGTGTCATTGTGGGCACACGCTACGATGATTATAGTGATTTTGGTAGTTCATTTAATCCACGAATGAGTCTGACCTGGGAGTTTACCGACAACTACAGTTTGAGCACTACTTACGGGTCTGCTTTTAGAGCACCCACTTTCGGTGAACTGTATAATACAAACAACACCTCTATTGTCGGGAACCCAAATATTCAACCTGAAGAAATAGAAACCTATGAAGTTGCTATTTCCGGTGATATCAACAAAAAAATGAATTTCAAAATTACTGGATTTCACAATAATATCACCGATCTAATCAGTGCTGTGCCTACAAAAACAGCCGCACTTGAGTCAGGAAATATAGGTAAGTTAAAAGTGGACGGTGTCGAAATGGAATTTAGTTCTCGTCTAAAAGGAGGCTCAATGATTTCTTTTAACTATACCTATCAAAATGCAGTGAATGAACTGACCGGCAGCAGAGCTTCAAATGTTCCTAGGCAAAAAATGAATACCTCCTTCAACTATCGCTATTCGCGTTATGTTAATGCTTTTGCAGGACTAAACCATCGAGGTAAGTTAAAAAGAGCGGATGGGGATGCGCGGTCAGATATTGGTAGCCACACAACACTAGATATAGCACTTAATATTAAAGACGCCTCTGACTCATGTGAGGTCACCGTCTCGATTTATAATTTTTTCAATAAAACTTATTTCGATGCCTCGCAAGTAGGGACGATGATCTCTGATTACCCCAAACAAGGCAGAAGCTTTTGGCTCGAAGCTTCTTTTCAGCTTTAGTTTTTTATGAAGTATGTCTGTATTCAGACATACATAAACGTAAGCAGGAGAACAATATGCAAAAACGCTATAAAATGAAGATCATTATTCCAATCAATGATAATGCTTATAATGAGGAATTAAAACAAGTAGCTGAATCTGTCGCCCCACCTGACTTGGATATTGTGGTAGAAAATATTACTGCAGGAAATACATCTATCGAAAGTCGCTGGGATAGAATGACCAATGCCCCTCATGTTGTAGACTTGGTCGTGAAGTCTGAACAAGAAGGTTATGATGGCGTGTTTGTTTCAGACTTTGACTACTGTGGCGTGGAGCCTGCCAGAGAAGTAGTCGATATTCCCGTTATTGGTGGTTTCAGAAGTAGTGCTTATACAGCGATGATGCTATCTGAGAGGTTTTCTATTATTACTATTATGAATTCTGTTGAGGATATGCAGCGCTCACATACACGTTTGTTTGGCATTGCTCCAAATTTTGCTTCTATTATTCCTGTAAACTTAACTGTGCATGAGTTATCTCAGCGAGAAATAGTTATTGAAAAAGTTTTCGAAAAGTCAGTCGAAGCAATTGATAAGGATGGTGCGGACTCAATCATATTAGGCTGCACAGGCTTTATGCATATTGCCGCGGGGGTCGCTGATAAGTTAAAAGAGAAATATAAGATTTCTATCCCTGTGGTTGATCCTAATATGGCAGCGGTCAGCTACCTATATATGTTAATGAGGAATAAATTAACCCAAAGCCGAATTACTTATTGTGTCCCGCCTAATTTCAAGGAGGGTAGTAGTCATGTATAAAATCACTAAAGAGGACATGCAGTTAATTGTCAATGGGGCCAGTTTTTTAGCTAGTGGCGGAGGTGGCGGTGTGGCCTCTGCTAATGATGTGATAACAAATATAATAAATTTTTCAGATGAAGTGACTGTTGTTGAAAAATCTGAAATTAAAGACGCTGATGAGCTTTTGGTAATTTGTGGCGTGGGTGCGCCTGACGCACCTAATTTGAATTTTAAAGACTCTCCTGCTAATGGATTAATTGGCTTACAGGATATGACTGGGAAGACCTATACTCATGTATTGCCAATAGAAGTCGGCGCCATGAACTCGATGATCCCATTACTAGCCTGTGCTAAATTAAATATCCCATTTGTTGATGGTGATGGTGCCGGTCGCTCTGTACCTCAAATGGATATGTGTACTTATGCCCTAAAGAAGATTCCTACCCTGCAAACTCTTGTTGTCAGCGAACAAGATAAACAATTCCCTATTCATCCGAAGAATGCCGCCGAAATGGAGGCGAGCGTCCGTAAAATTGTCAGCGATGAACTTCATGATGCCGGTACAGTGGCGACTTGGACGATGAGTGGTGAAACATTAAAACAAAAAGATGGTTTTGTTGAAGGATCATTCTCATTGGCTAAACGTATTGGTCAAGCAATGGCGCTCAGTTCTCCATTAGATGGAGTACAGGGAATAATTCAAGGCTATTACCCTGATAATCGAATTATTATGCGCAATACCGAAGTAATACATGCCACGACTAAAGTGGAAGATGGCTTTGATGTAGGCACTGTGACACTCAGAGATACTGACAATAAAGGCATAACAGCTACCTTGTACTTTGTGAATGAAAGCTTGTTGGCAACCTTGGATCGGGACTCAGAACCTTTTTGTTTTATGATGGGCCCGGATATGATTTGCAGTATGGGCGTGGATGGTTCTCCGATGACTAACTCTGAAATTTGCAGTCAGTTTAATGCAGGCAAAAAAGTGAATATCTCATTGATGTGGGTGCAAGCTGTGGATGCAATTAGAACACCGTCCATGTTTTTACTCTACGCAAAACTCATTTCAGAGAAATTCGGCAACGTTTACTCATCTCAATATAGTTTTGTTGATGAAGTATCACATGAACTTTTTTAAAATGTCTGGTTCTATTTGGCCAGAACGATTAGCACTGAGATAGTCTAAGGATTGATTTGTACTTAAATTGAAGGATTAACGAAGCTCATCAACTGAATCCAGCGCACCTGAATTCAGTTTCAGTTTATACTGTTTGAGCTTTTCACCACTTAAAATAATTCTACTTCCAGCAGGATATTGAATTGCCTGTTCAGGCATACCCGCTTCTAATAGATTTTTCGCGATCAAAGCGGCTTGCCTTGCTGTGGTAGGCAAATCAGCCACTAGACTCATTAACGCGCCCATCTCCACAAATAGCGGGTTGTAAGTAATCACCGGGACACCTTGCTTTTGTGCCAAGTAAAATAAGCTATTCACATTTTTAATAGATGATATCGTACTTGAATCAGATATTAGCCATAGCGCGTCAATTTCACTTAAAAGTTTCTCAGCAGAGAGTAAGAGTTGATCTTCACCACTTATTTTTAAAGGCTTTAGATTTAGCGATAAATGTTTAGACGCGGCCTGTGCTTCATTGATTAATAACTCGTTTTCTTCACTGTAAAAAACACCGATATCGTTCATATCCGGAAAAAAGTATTTAAACCAGGTTAGCTGCACCTGAGGCGATAATTCACTGGAAATACCAAAGTAATTTTTGCGCCCCTCAAACTTGCGCCAATTTAGTACGGCGGTATAGACAACTGGCAGGTCGGGGTCGATGTAGTCAATCGAACCCAAGGCTTTTGCTCCAATACAGTAAATAAGGTCATAGCCACCGCGGTTAAGCACATCTTGAAGATACTCTATAGGTTGCTGTTCTGTTTCTAAATTAATAAGCTCGGTGGTGTATTCACTCAGAGAATCCACAAATGCATATTCTGCCATCTGATATCTTTCGATAGCTCGATTACTGTTTATAACGAGTATCTTTTTAGTTTCACTTTGTACGGCGTGTTTCTTTAACACAGCGCGTTCAGCACTAATGGAAGCACAACCACTTAATACAATAAAGCTTAAAAAGCTTAAGAAGAAAGTCAAGATATTAAAACAGGGCCTATTTATCATTATAATGGCCTCCCTTTTTATTTGACTCGTCCTTTTCTTTTTTGGGCATCAGTGTTGATAAACTATCAACTAGTTGCCATTCATCTAAACCCAGTAAGTTAATGGCTTGCTTTCCCTTAGCATGAGTAGACATGGTTATAAGCGCGTGCGCTAAGCTTGCTTTCAATTTTTTATTAGACGATTTAAACACCAGAACACTGCGTTTTAGTGGCTGGCTTTGCTTAATTACGACCAGATCTTTGTATACATGTTCGTTTAAACGCGCCATTGTAGATAAACTAAGCTCTGTCGTTAATGCCAAACCAGCCAAGCCATAGCCGACAGCCATCAAGGCATCGATATCCTTAGGCACTAATAATATTTTTATTTTGTCTAGTTGTTGAGGTGACAACTTTGGATAGATAGACCTCAAAACCTCCTTTGCTCGTGCCTTCGTTCCTGAACAAGCAATGGTCATTTTCGTAAGATCTATAGAATTGCTATGTGATACCAATACTTTTTGATAGGTATCCTTGCCATTCAATAAGCCCTTGAAAGCTAATTCCACACCGTTTTCTTTGCTTGAAAAAAAGGCTGAATAAAACCATTCAGCCATGATAAACGCGGCATTTTGGTCACGATAAACCAGCCCCTTAAAATCATCGCCATTATCAACAGGTTGAAACTCATAAGCCCCAAATTCATATAAGTAATCATCCCAAGCACTTTTGAGTACTAAGTTTCGCGCTGTATTAATTTCAGGATTGTAAAAATAGATTTTAGTTCGAGGGGAGCTTTGGGGAGAATTGTCGGATATTAGCTGCTCGGCCATCAAACCAATATTGGGAAAGCAGACTAAGCAGCAGATAATAAAAACAAGACCAAAGCGGCTTATCTTTAAATCTGCTGAATTTATTAAAGCATTGTTGATTTTCGTTTGACTTCTCATTGTTTAAATATAGTCTATTATTATTGTTCGCGTAGCGTTCATATTATTACTTGTGGCTATTTCAAATAAAACCAAAAGAAGTTATCAATGACTAAACCTTATATTCTATGTGTCGACGATGATAAAAGTATTCTAATTAGCCTTAAAGCACAATTAAATCATTACCTCGGTAATGATTTTAACTTTGAATTCGCGGAATGTGCAGAAGAAGCATGGGAAGTAGTAGAAGAACTGAAGGCAGAAAACCACACCATTTCAGTTATTATTTCGGATTGGATTATGCCAAGAATCAAAGGCGATGAATTTCTGATCAGCGTCCATGAAAAATATCCGGAGATCGTCAAACTAATGCTCACTGGTCACGCCGAAGGTGATGCAATTAAGCGCGCTACTGCGGAAGCGAACTTGGTGGCTTGCCTAGGCAAGCCTTGGAATATTGAAGAACTTGTCAATATTATTCGCACGAATGTGAGCTAATGAAATGAACCGCCCTGTTGTTTTGTGTGTCGACGACGAAAGAATAATTCTGTCCAGTTTGAAGGCTCAACTTCAAAACAACCTCCCTTCTGGCATTCAAATTGAAGTCGCTGAAAGTGCTGAAGAAGCTTTAGAAATCATTCAAGAACTGGTTAGCGACAACATAGATATTCCTGTGGTCATCGCTGATCAAATCATGCCTGGCATGAAAGGTGATGAGTTTCTAAGCCATGTTAAACACTTAAGCCCTGAAACGCTCACCATCATGCTAACAGGGCAAGCCAGTGCCAATGCCGTTGGCAAAGCAGTTAATAAAGCAGGCCTTTTCCGCTATTTATCAAAGCCCTGGGATGAAGTTGATCTAGTACTGACAATCCAAAGTGCGATTGACAGCTACGTTCATCAAAGCAAATTAGTAAAGCAAACAGGTTATCAAACTGTTTTAAATAAAACACTCTCTTTAGCACTAAGCTCCCTAAGCTTTGGAAAGCAGATTTCAACGGCTTTACAGTATTTACTCGAGATACCTTGTTTTAACCCACCCGCTTTAGGCGAGGTTTACTTTATAGATACTTGTCATATTTTAAACCAGAAAAGCCTTATCGATCAAAATGATAGCGATTTTACCTATACTCGCTTAAGCCCCGAAAGCATTTCAAATTTCGACGATGATAATGAGTCTATACAAGTTTGCTTTACTAAGCTTTTTGATAACTCTGAAAGTGATTCCAAGAAAAAAATAATCCTTGATCTCGAGAAGACGACTCACTATCTCAATGTTACTTTATTTAAAAAAGATCGCGAACGGCCAGCACATTTTATTTGCCCTATTCTTTACGATGGGGACCTCGTTGGCTTGATCTTTATTTATGTTTCTGATGATTTTCCAATGAACCAGGAAGTCATATCGTTTCTGTCTGCCTTTTCACATACTTTATCTGGTATGTATCGTTTGTCTAAATCAAACAACTCTTTACGCATAAGCAACCAACAGCTTGAGGAGCATAAATTTAAACTTGAAGAGCTTGTCACTCAGCGTACCGAAGCGCTTAACTTGGCATTGCGTAGTCAAGAAGATATCAATAATCAATTAAGAGCAGCAAATAAAGAGCTTGCGTATTTTGCAACAACTGACTCGCTAACAGGCCTTCTAAATCGCCGGCATTTCTTTGCGCTCACTGAACAACGTTCTAACTTATTGAGAACGCAACAAAAAAGCGTTTCTGTTGCCATGATAGATATCGACTTCTTCAAAGATATTAATGATACCTTCGGTCATCAGGTGGGTGATGAAGCACTTAAAAAAGTCGCTCACTTAATTAAATGCTGTTTTTCTGAAGAGGCTATCGTTGGTCGCTTGGGCGGTGAAGAATTTGCAGTACTAATGCCTAAAACAGATATACAAACAGCATTTGTGGCATGTCAGGACTTACTTAAAACAATTGCTAACACTGAATTTATTGCTTTATCCAAGCATATTACACTGACGGTGAGCATAGGTATCAGTGACATTAAACAAAATGATACGAATGTTGAAAAAGCCTTATTAAGAGCAGACAAAGCGCTTTATAAGGCTAAAGAAAGTGGACGCAATAAGGCCTTAAAATTTGAAGAGGATAAATAATGAGAATAGGTATTCGCGCCAAACTATTCCTCATTATTGCCAGCATTATATTAATCGTATTGGGCACCAATACTTATTTTCAAATGACGCTTCAAAAAAAGATCTTTGATAATGAACTAAAACAACGCACTGCATTGTTACAAGAAAATCTCCAGCAAAGGGTACTATCCCAAGCTGAAACACTAAAACACCTTATTGCCGAATATATTGCCGCCTATAAATTTCTAGAGCTCAATAATACCGTTAGACAAGCGGCTAATGAAACAAGTGATCTGGAAAAAGTTATTGTATTGGATAAGCAGAATCAGGTTTATGTCGACACCTCGAATAGTAATCATACGGGTATTTATATTGAGGATGCTGACTTTGACTCTAAAGCAAATTTACCACGCTATAAAAACATACCTGAAAACTATAAGGTTCGTCGAGTACAACTTAAAAAAGCAGAGGGTTTAGAGTTTAAAATTCCGATCAATATTGGACAAGATACTTGGGGACACCTGTTACTCATTTATTCTCTTTCACAATTAAATGATCAAATCATTGAGTCGACGCGTGCCCACAAAAGCCAACAAAGAGCTTTAACACTACAAACACTGTTGATCACATTAACGCTGATATTTTTCGCTTACCTGATTACTTCAGCTTTATCAAGACGTATGATTTCCCCCATTATCACCTTGACGGATTACACAAAAGATCTTGCTCATGGAGACTTCAGCCGAGTTGGAACAATATCCTACCCCCGAAATGATGAAATTGGCATTCTGACTAAAAACTTTGTCGCGATGGCCAAAAATATTGAAGAAAGCCATAAAGCACTGGAAAATTACAACCAAACGCTTGAACAAAAAGTCGAACAACGCACCCATGCTTTAAATCTTAATAACGCGGCCTTAAAACAGGCGCTTTCTGATCTTGAAGAAAGTCAGCAGCAATTGATTCATTCCGAAAAAATGGCCGCGCTTGGACAGCTAATTTCGGGTATAGCACACGAAATTAATACCCCCTTAGGCGCCATTCAAGCATCAGCTGGCAATAACTCCAAATCATTCAGAAATTTTGAAAAAGACTTACCTGACTTTCTGGCGCAGGTAACAGAAGAAGATAAACATCTACTTAACTTGCTTCTGAACAAGTCCATTATAAAAATCGAAAAAGGCAGCATTTCCAGTACCCGGGAAGAACGACAACATAAAAAACAAATACAGAGTCATTTAGAAGACTTACACATTGAAAACGCTAACAAGCTCACCGAGCTTTTACTCGATATCGTGGGTATTGAAGATTTAGAAGAACTTTCTCCCTATTTAACAAATAATAATACCTTAAGTATCGTTCAGCTGGCTCATCATCTCAGCTCTTTAGAGCGTAATAATCAAACCATCCAGACTGCGATTAGCAAAGCGTCAAAAGTGGTATTTTCGCTTAAAAACTTTAGCCATCATGATAGCTCTGGGGAAAAGATTCTGAGTAACATTAATTACGGCATACAAACAGTGCTTGTTTTGTATCAGAACTTCTTAAAACAAGGCTGCAAAGTAGATGATAACTTTGGTGAATTACCTGAGTTGCTTTGCTACCCGGATGAACTCAATCAAGTCTGGACCAATCTTATTCATAACGCTTTATATGCTATGCAAAACTTTGGAACACTGACTATTACAACGAGAAAAGAAAACAACGCGATTGTGGTGAGCATCACTGATACCGGCTGTGGTATTCCAAAAGAAATACAAGAAAAAATCTTTACTTCTTTCTTTACAACCAAACCGGCAGGCGAAGGCAGTGGCTTGGGTTTAGGGATTTGTAAACGAATCATTGATAAACACCAAGGCGATATTTCGTTTGTTAGCCGACCTGGAGAAACCACTTTTACGGTTACGCTACCTATTTTAGAGGGTTAGTACTTTA
>TARA_R110001592_G_scaffold43104_4_pt1 | contig 22712 bp, 17 predicted proteins | sample TARA_R110001592 | Tara Oceans TARA_R110001592 (sample SAMEA4398387) | marine metagenome | biome: Polar Biome; feature: [SRF] surface water layer (ENVO:00010504); material: water (ENVO:00002006), including particulate matter (ENVO:01000060) such as... | depth 5 m | reverse complement strand
ATTGAAAATCAATGCGGTTCCTCCTTTGTCGGAATGACAAAATTATTGTGTTTTCAGACTTATGACAAATTACGGACATTCAAAAAAATTTTATGGGTTATAATAACAATTTTGTTTAGGTCGTAATTAATAGTAAAAAAAAGGTATAAATCCCCACCATCTTTTAATGCTAGTTTTTTCCTTATTTGTTGCACCGTTTCAGGAAAGTTTCTGGTTGTAATATTTGCTGCTTTAATACCTAGTCGTTTTATTGATTTGCTATTATATGGAACTATTTGTTCTATTTTGAAACGTCTGCCAGGAAAATCAACAAGGTGTTCACTTGTGTATAGATGCGAATGTTTTTCTAGTTTAAAAACATCGAACTGTTTGGTTATGGACTGAAAGGCACCGGCCTTTAAAATAGCCGAATTAGGCTCGTATAAATAGGTTAGTGGACGTGCATAATTAGACCCTGTTTTTTTCTCATCCTCAAACATAAAATCGAAATGTTCTTGACGGTTTTTTATAATATTTACCGTTTTAACCTCAATCTCGCCGGCAAAACCTTTTTCTAAAATCCAAAGAAGCTCTTTAACGTCATTATTCACCCCTATAACATAAATTGATTTTACAAATTGAAGTTCATTGATGCCCACACTTAAATCCAGTAAGGGCGATGTTTTTATCATGATATTGTTGGTGTGCTTAAAAAGTGTTCCTAATTGTGCGGGCACATTTGGTAAACAATCATTTAGAAAGAACACTTTTCCTTTACTGTCATGACGCCGTAAAGGGTCTATATATACCCAATTAAATATTTTGTTGGATGCAATTAAATATTTTATGCCGTCAATATTGTAAGTTTCAATGTTATCTGCACCAAGTAATTTATAATTATAACCAACAAGACTCGACAGAGGTTTATCTATTTCACAATAAACAACTTTTTTAAAATGTTTTGAAAAATAATAGCAATCAACTCCAAAACCTCCAGTAATATCAATGATAGATGATCCTTGTATAAGTTTTGATTTATAATCGGCGGTTAATTCAGAAGAGGTCTGTTCAATATTCAGCTTATTGGGATAGTAAATATTTTTTGTAGAAAACCAAGTAGGCAATTTGTTCTTGCTCTTTTTTTTAGCCTCAATCTGTTCAACAATATCTTTCGTTTCAACCTTGGTAAAATGCGTTCCTTTTAATAATAATGTGGCTATGTCTGTACCAATATTAGTATTAATAAAATCTTGGATATCAATATTTAAAATAGCTTTATTCAAACTATATCTATAAGCCTTTGGTGAGTTTTTTTACTATCTCATTTTCCGATAAAAACTCCTTTAAAACAACTTTAATGGCGGTATAAGCAGGGATGGCTACTATAAGCCCAACTACGCCAAACAATATCCCAGCAATTAAAATAACCAAAAAGATTTCAAGGGGATGGGATTTAACACTTTTGGAAAAAATAATTGGCTGACTGCCAAAGTTGTCAACGAGTTGCCCAAAAACGAAAACCATAAAAACCCATATGGATGTAGAAAAAATAATAGTAGCAAAATCTTGATCAAGATTGCTTGTCATGGTAAGCGTAAGCATTAAAAAACCACTAATAAGAGGGCCTATATAGGGGATTAGATTTAGCAGAGCACCTAAAAAGGCAATTACCACGGCATTTTTTACACCTACTATAAGTAACCCAACCGTGTAGATTATAAATAAGATTAGAATTTGAAAAATGAGGCCTATAAAGTATCGCGATAATAAATCTTTAATTTTATTGTAGGAATTTGTTAATCGGGACTCTTTGGAATCCGGAATAAAAATTAAAATTCCATTTTCAAATAATTTACTGTCTTTTAAAAAGAAAAAAGATATAAAAAGTACTGAGAATAAGCCTACACTAAAGCTTCCTAAACCACTTATAATAGAGTTTAAAAAATTGGGAATAATGGAATAATCTATTTTTGATAGTAAACTTGAATTTTCGAAGGACTGTTCTATGTTAATGTTATTCACTCGAAAATACGAAATAACTTCTTTATATAAGTTTTCAATATTTGCCTGTAATCTATCAATATCAAGCAGCGATAAATTACGACCTTGCTCTACAATTAAAGGCACAAAAAGCAAGACCAGTCCAACAAACAACCCAATAAGAAGTAACATGGTAACAATAACAGCTATTGTATTCTTAAATTTTAATCGGTTTTCTAAAAACAACACAATAGGCCTGCCAATTAAGGAAATAACAACAGCGATAAGGATATAAACGATAACCGATTCAATTTGATATAAAAAATAAAACAATAAGGTTATCCCGAAGATAATTCCAAGAGCCCTTAAAATACCGTTAGCTATAATTTTTGAATTCATCTAGTAAATATAATATTATTTTACGTCATTGCGAACGTAGTGAAGCAATCTCATAAAAAGGAATTTGAATGTCCGTATTCATTCATAATGCCATTTTTGTAATTCAGAATGGAGTGAAACGAAATGAAGAACCTATTGAAAATCAATGCGGTTCCTCCTTTGTCGGAATGACAAAATCATTATATTTTCGGACTTATGACAAATTACGGACATTCAAAAAAAGGAATTATAAATAAACAGATTGCTTCGTTCCTCGCAATGAACGTTAAAGAAGTTGCTTGGTGATTTCATATAAAGCAATATTTGCGGCTTGTACCACATTCATACTACTGTTTTTACCAAACATATCAATATGAATTTGACTGTCAGAGAGTTTTAAAACAGGTTCTGATATGCCAAAATTTTCATCACCTATCATCAATGCGATTGGCTTTTCGATGGGAACTTTAAATAAGTGTATTGGTTTACTTTCGCTTGTAATTTCCAAACATATAATGTGGTATCCCTTATTTTTCAATGATTTAACAACGTCAATAGATGATGCATTGCATTCAAAAGCCACATTTTTTTCGGTAGATCTGGAGGTTTTAATCATTTTTCTGCCTAAAGAAATATTTTCACACATAGGATTACCTTATCAATTCCAAAAGTATCCGAAATTCTGAATATGCTGCCAATATTTGGTGCATTGGTTACGTTTTCAGAAACTAAGACAATAGGGAACTTGTGTTTTTTAAATGTTGTATTGTAGTGATTGAGTTGCAATTGATTTAAATGATTAATTGAATGTCCGTATTCATCCATAATACCATTTTTGTCATTCAGAATGGAGTGAAACGAAATGAAGAATCTATTGAAAATCAATGAGATTCCTCCTTTGTCGGAATGACAGAATTATTATATTTTCAGACTTATGACAAATTACGGACATTCAAATGATTAATGTTCAAAAATGTATTTTATAATATTGGCTCCCATTTTTAATGCTTTTTCCCTTACTTCAAAAAGGTCGTTATGAACAGCTTCGTCTTCCCAGCCATCACCTAAATCGCATTCATAAGTAAATAATAAGACCAATCGGTCCTTATAGTAAAGGCCAAAAGCTTGCGGACGGTTCCCGTTGTGCTCATGAATTTTTGGCAAACCATCTGGGAATTTATAAACAGAACTAAAAATCGGGTGATTTGCTGGAAGTTCAATTAATTCCTGATCTGGAAAAACTTTTTTAAGTTCTTTAATTAAATAGGGTTGCATGCCATAATTATCATCTATGTGCAAAAAACCTCCAGACATTAAATAATTACGCAGATTTTCAGCTTCTTCTTCACTAAAAAAAACATTTCCATGTCCTGTCATATGAACAAAAGGATATTGAAAAATATCGGGACTTCCAACCTCAACAGTCTCTGGTTTAGCATTTATCTTTGTATTAATATTGGCATTGCAAAACGACACTAAATTTGGCAATGAGGTAGGGTTTGCGTACCAATCGCCACCACCATTATATTTTAAAAGTGCAATGTCTTGAGCAGATAAAGTGAAAAGTGAAAGGTGAAAAGTGAAAAGTATGATTATCTTTCTCATATTATTCGTTTATAAACGCAACACTATGGCAAGCTACAATAGCCGCTGTTTCTGTTCTAAGTCTCGTCTCTCCCAAAGTTACAGGAATAAAATTATTTGTTTTTGCCATTTCAATTTCTTTTACACTAAAATCACCTTCAGGACCAATTAAAATAGTAATAGTTTTATTTTTTTTAATTTGATTTTTTAAAGATTTTTTATTGGTTTCTTCACAATGTGCAATAAATAAATCACCATTAAATGATTGATTAATAAAATCTTTATATGGAATAGCATCGTTGATTTTTGGTAAATAACAATTTAACGATTGCTTCATGGCAGATTGAAGTATTTTCTCAAATCGATCTAGTTTTATTGTTTTACGTTCGCTATGATCGCAAATAATAGGAGTTATGGTATCTATACCTATCTCGGTTGCTTTTTCTAAAAACCATTCGTATCGATCGTTCATTTTTGTGGGCGCTACCGCTAAGTGCAAATTATATGGCTGCTTAGTTTTTAGTTCCTTGGAAACAATGGCTGCTTGACAATTTTTTATATCTGCATTAATTATTTCAGCATTGAACAACCAACCTTTACCATTGGTTATGTATAAGCTATCTCCAATGGTTTTTCGTAAGACCTTTATAATATGTTTACTTTCTTCTTTATCAAAAGAAAACTGTGTTGTGTGTTCACCTAATTCTGGATTATAAAATAATTGCATGTTATATCTTTAATCTAGCAGAAGCAGTTACGTTTGGACCGATGGAATATCCTTCTAAATATTTTAAATATCCAACAATGGCAATCATGGCAGCATTGTCTGTTGTAAATTCAAATTTAGGGACGTAGGTTGTCCATCCAAATTTTTGTTCACCCTCTTTTAACGCTTGTCTTATACCAGAGTTTGCCGAAACACCACCACCAATGGCAATATGTTTAATGCCGGTTTGCTTTGAGGCCAGTTTTAATTTGTCAATTAAAATTTCGATAATTGTATCCTGAATAGAAGCACATATATCATTTAAATTCGCTTCAATAAAGGTGGTGTTCTTTTTTGTTTCTTTTTGAACAAAATATAGAATGCCTGTTTTTAAGCCTGAAAAACTAAAATTTAACCCATCAACTTTTGGCTTGGTAAACTGAAATGCTTTCGGATTTCCAAGCTTTGCGAGTTTATCAATAACGGGTCCCGCAGGATACCCTAAACCCAATAGTTTTCCACTTTTATCAAAGGCTTCACCTACGGCATCATCGATGGTTTCACCAATAACTTGCATGTCAAAATAATTCTTAACGTGAACAATTTGAGTATGGCCACCAGAAATAGTCATTGCTAAAAAAGGGAAAGGTGGTTTTTTAAAACCTTCTTCATCTATAAAATGTGCTAAAATATGGGCTTGCATATGATTAACATCAATTAAAGGGATCTGTAATCCATAAGCTAAAGATTTTGCAAATGATGTTCCTACCAAAAGGGAACCCATTAATCCTGGACCTCTTGTAAACGCCACGGCACTTAGTTGGTCTTTAGTTATTTTTGCTTTAACCATAGCTTGAGAAACTACCGGTAAAATATTTTGTTGGTGTGCTCTGGATGCCAATTCTGGTACAACACCGCCATATTCTTCATGGATTTTTTGACTGGCAACAACATTGCTTAAAATTTTACCATTATGTATTACAGCAGCAGCCGTATCATCACAGGATGACTCAATTCCAAGCACATAAATATTTTGTTCAGCCATTAATTAGAATTAGGCACAATATTTGTTAATTTTGAACTTAAATAAAAGTCCATTGCATTCTTTTATTCGTAAATACAAAACTACTCAATTATTTTTTTAAACGAAGTTAAAAATAGTTTTAGTGGTTTGTCTTAACAGAAAATTTTAAATGGACAATTACTTGAGAAATGTAGTTTTTTCTTAATAAAATCATAACGTTAACAACTATCAAAAAATTTCTAAAAATAGCAGCAAAAATAGGAGGTATATTTATGCTTCTGTTCATTATTTTGGTGCTGTTATTATCTATTCCGGCGATTCAAACGGGATTGGGGAATTATGCTACAAAAAAAATTAACGAAACGTATGGAACCAATATAAATATTGATAGAGTTGGCCTGCAATTTAATAGTGATGTTAAGCTTAAAAATGTTTATATTGAAGATTATAAACAGGACACTTTAATCAGTATTTATGAAATCAATACATCTATTCTAAATTTTAGAAATTTATATAGAGGAAAACTGGTGTTTGGGGATATTGATATTTATGGATTGCTGTTTAATATAAAACGATATAAGGACTCCCAAGACACTAATCTCGATATTTTCGTTGCCAAGTTTGAAGATGATAACCCTAGAAAGACAAAGAGTGAATTTCTTCTATCATCAAGCGATGTGTCTATCTATGATGGGATTTTTAGATTGTCCGATGAACACAGCGAAAATGTTAAAAAGCTTGATTTTTCAAATTTAAACATTAATGCAACTAATTTTTTAATCAATGGCAGTGATGTTAGTGCAAGAATTAATACACTGGCACTTAAAGATAGTCGAGGTGTTGTTATAAAAAACATGACGACCGATTTTTCATATACGCTAACCGCCATGACCTTTGAAAATCTTACAATTAAAACAATTAACTCTGTTTTAAATGGCAATCTCAAGTTTTCGTATAACAGAGAAGATTTTAAGTTTTTTGAAGAGAGGGTAAAAGTATCTGCACATTTTACAGATTCTAATATTCTTCTTAACGACCTCAATTTGTTTTATAACGAATTTGGAGAAAATCAATATGCTAAGTTCAGTACAGGTATTTCGGGAACTTTAAATGACTTATATGCTAATGATCTTCATTTATACTCAAGCACTAAATCCCGAATTGTTGGAAATTTTAATTTCAAAAATTTATTTAATAAAGAGCCAAATAATTTTTATATGTTGGCAAAATTCAGCAATCTAACCTCAACCTACAAAGATTTAAAGGCATTACTCCCTAATGTATTAGGCGCATCCATACCATCCTCGTTTGACAGGTTAGGAAAATTTACCTTAATTGGGCAAACAGAAGTAACTCCATCAACAATTAAAGCCGATCTTAAGATTCAAACGGAATTGGGTTTAGTGGAAAATAACTTAAAAATGACGCGTATCAATAATATTGATAATGCTTCATATACGGGAAAAATTATTTTTAAGGAGTTTGATTTAGGCGCTCTTATTAATGAACCAAAAGTTGGAAAAGTGTCTATGAACCTTGATGTTAATGGAAATGGGTTTGTTGCAAAAACCATTGATACACATGTAAAAGGCGACGTATTTCAAATGGAATACAATAATTATAATTATAAAAACATTAAAGTTACAGGAAATATTAGAAATAGAATTTTTGATGGAAACCTTATAGTGAACGACAGCAATTTAAAGCTTAATTTTAACGGACTTGTAGATTTTTCAGAAAATGTTAAAAAGTATGATTTTGAAGCAAATGTGGTTTATGCAAATCTTAAAACCCTAAATTTTGTTAAGAATGATAGTCTTTCAATTTTTCAGAGTAATGTTAAAATGAATTTAAATGCCAGTAATTTTGATGATGCATATGGGCAAGTATCGTTTAAAAACACATCTTATAAAAATGAAATAGACACCTATTTTTTTAATGAGTTCGCAATATCCTCTAGGTTTACTGAAGGCACTCATTTTATTGAAATTAATTCTCCAGATATTATGGAAGGGAGTTTGAGCGGTAAATTTATTTTTAACGATTTAGCCAAATTATTTAAAAATTCCATAGGAAGTATTTATACTAATTATATTCCATATAAGGTTACAGAGAATCAATTCATAAATTTTAATTTTAAAATCTATAATAAAATTATTGAAATATTTTATCCTGAAATTAAACTAGGGAAAAACACTTTTATTAAAGGACAAGTGGAGAGTAATGAAAAGGGCTTTAAATTGACCTTTAAATCACCCGAAATAAAATACTTGGATAATTTCGCAAGTAATATAGAGTTACAAGTGGATAATAATAACCCCCTTTTTAATACCTACGTAGAAGTTGATAGTATTAAGACAAAATATTATAATGTTTCGAAGTTTAACCTTATTAATGTAACCGTTAACGATACGCTTTTTATGCGTTCAGAATTTAAAGGTGGGAAGCAAAATAATGACAGTTATAATTTAAGTTTTTATCATACCATAAATAAAGAAAATAAATCTGCAATAGGATTTAAAAAGTCCGACATCACTATAAAAGATAACGTTTGGTTTATAAATGAAAATAAGGATAATTTTAATAAGATTTCTTTTAATAAGGATTTATCATCTGTTGATATTGATAAAATTAGAATAAACCATAATAATGAAGAAATTCAACTTTCAGGATTTTTAAAAGATTCCACCCAAAAAGATCTTCAGCTAAAATTTAAGGACGTAGACATTGCTAAAATAATACCAGATATTGATAGTTTAAAATTTGCTGGAAATGTAAATGGGAAATTAGACATTCTTCAAAAAAACGGAAATTATTTACCAAGTACTTCTGTTACGATAGATAATTTTAAAGTTAATAATTTTGAATTGGGCTCGTTTAACGCAAATATTACAGGCAATGAAACCTTAACCAATTATTTTGTAGACGTCACAATTAAAGACGATATATTAAAATCGTTCAGTGCAGTGGGTAATATAAATGCCACAAACCAGAAATCAAATATAGATGTGGATGTTAATTTTAATAAATTCAATTTACAACCTTTAAATCCGCTTTTACATGATGTTTTGGACAAAATAAGGGGCACTGTTTCTGGGAAAGCGAATGTTAAAGGCGATTTAAAAAAACTGGACATTTCTGGTGATTTATTGTTAAATAATGGTGGATTTGGTATTCCTTACTTAAATGTTGATTATGATATTGCAGATAAAACAATGGTTAAATTAAAAGAGCAGAGTTTTGTATTTAATAAATTACAACTTATAGATACCAAATATAAATCCAAAGGGCAACTTAGTGGTGAGTTAAGCCATGTTAATTTGTCCGATTGGAGTCTGGATTTTGATTTAAATACGCCTAGGATGCTTGTACTCAATACCTCCGATTCAGAGGGTGCATTGTACTACGGAACTGGATTTATAGGAGGTAATGCAAAAATAAAAGGCCCTACAGAACAATTAAACATTAGTGTTACTGGCGAAACCAAAGAGGGAACAGTATTTAAGATTCCGTTAAGTGATACTGAATCTTTTGGAGATAACTCATATATTTATTTTTTAAGCCCAGACGAAAAGCAAGCACGAATAAATGGGATAGATTTTAATTTTAATGAAGTAAAAGGTCTTGAGCTTGATTTTGATCTGGATATTACTGAAGATGCAGACATTGAAATTATTATCAATAAATCAACTGGACATGCTCTAAAAGGAAGAGGCCGAGGCGGTATGTTAGTTGAGATTAACACGAATGGCAAATTTAATATTTATGGTGACTTTTCTGTGTTTGAAGGTGTTTATAATTTTGCATATGGAGGATTGATAGGAAAGAAATTTATTGTTCAACCTGGCGGAACTCTTGCATGGGATGGCGATCCATTAAAAGCACGTATAAATATGGAAGCCGTTTATAAAACACAAGCAAACCCCTCACCGTTACTAGACAATCCTATAAACAAGAGTATCCCAGTAGAGCTCAATATTAATTTAACAGGGGAATTGGAACATCCAGATCCGAGTTTTGAGTTTATATTTCCCAACGTAAATTCAACAGTAAAATCTGAGTTAAATTATCGGTTAGAATCAAAAGATGATAGACAAAATCAAGCTTTGTATTTATTATCGACAGGAGCCTTTTCACGTGGTTTAAGTGGGCTTAATTTTTCAGGAACCATTGCAGAACGATTAAATGGTATTATTAATGGTATCTTTACAAGTAGTGACAGTAAACTTAATGTTGGCCTAAATTATGAAGTTGGAGAAAATAGGCCCGATTATAAAACCGATGATCGATTTGACTTAACATTGCAAACCCAAATAAGCGATCGCGTATTAATAAATGGTAAAGTTGGTGTGCCGGTTGGTGGTGAAACACAAACAGTAGTAGCTGGTGATGTCCAGATAGAATTTTTGTTAAACGAAGAAGGGACATTAAGGGCAAAAGTATTCAATAGAGAAAATAGTATTCGTAATTTTGGAGAAGAAATTGGGTATACGCAAGGCTTGGGTATTTCCTATAATGTAGATTTTGATACGTTTAAAGAATTACTTCAAAAACTCTTTGTAAATTCCAAAAAACCAAACAAGATTCCTAAAAAGGAAATTGAACAAAAACCCGAAGCAATTTTACCGGATTTTGTAAGTTTCAAAAATTCAGAAAAAAAAGAAAATTGATATTATTTTCGAGTTCCATCTATCAAATTAATAAAAAAGCAGGTTTTTTATTAACTAAAACGTTGTAGTTTTAACACTCATGTAAAAAAAGGAAAATGCTAATAATTATCTGATTTTAGTTTAGTAATTTTACTTCATAATTAATATTTGAATGCCAAATAAAATAAAAAAAATAGGTGTTTTAACCTCTGGAGGAGATGCTCCAGGAATGAATGCGGCCATTCGTTCTGTTGTTAGAACTTGTGCCTTCCATAATATAGAATGTGTAGGGATTTATCGTGGATATGAGGGTTTAATGGAAGGCGATTTTAAACCCATGAACGCTCGAAGTGTTAAAGATATTATCAATAGAGGAGGAACTATTTTAAAAACGGCGAGGTCCAAGGAATTTAGAACCGTAGCAGGAAGAAAAACAGCATACAATCATATAAAAAAATCCAATATAGATGCGCTGGTATTAATTGGTGGTGATGGTACATTTACAGGAGGAATGATTTTTAATCAAGAATTTGATTTTCCTGTCATTGGAATTCCTGGAACTATTGACAACGATATTTTTGGAACGACTCATACCTTAGGTTTTGATACAGCATTGAATACGGTTGTAGAGGCCATAGATAAAATACGAGATACCGCCAGTTCACATAACAGACTTTTCTTTATTGAGGTTATGGGAAGAGATGCAGGTCACATAGCTTTAAATGTAGGTGTTGGTGCAGGTGCAGAAGAGATTTTAATACCCGAAGAAGATATGGGATTGGATAGGCTTGTTGAATCGTTAAGACGAAGTAGGGAGTCCGGAAAGTCATCTAGCATCGTAATTGTCGCTGAAGGAGATAAAATTGGAAAGAGTGTCTTTGAATTAAAAGATTATGTGGATGAAAACATGGAGGGTTATGATGTTCGGGTGTCTGTACTTGGACATATGCAGCGTGGTGGGGCACCATCATGTTTCGATCGTGTCCTGGCAAGTAGAATGGGAGTAAAAGCGGTCGAATCGCTATTAAAAGGAAAAACCAATTATATGGTTGGTTTAATTAATGGTCAAATAGAATTAACACCTTTAGATAATGCTATCAAAGGAAAATCTAAAATAAATTTAGAATTATTGCGTGTGTCTGAAATTATGGCCACTTAACATATTAATTTAAACAAAAATGTCAAAATTAAAAATTGGAATTAACGGATTTGGTAGAATTGGTAGAATTGCTTTTAGAGTAGCTACGGAAAGACCAAACATTGAAATAGTAGGAATTAATGATTTGTTAGATGTGGAACATTTAGCCTATTTATTAAAATTTGATTCGGTTCATGGAAAATTTAATGGAACTGTTGATGTTGAAAACGGAAATTTAGTTGTTAACGGAAAGGAAATTAGAATTACAGCAGAGCGTAATCCTGAAGATTTAAAATGGGATGCCGTTGGCGCCCAGGTAGTGTTGGATTGTACAGGGATATTCACAAGCTTAGAAGGCGCTCAAAAACATATTAAAGCAGGTGCTAAAAAGGTAGCCATTTCTGCTCCTTCAGCAGATGCCCCTATGTTTGTTATGGGTGTTAATCATAAAGAAATTAATGCGAGTCATACTATTGTGTCTAATGCTTCTTGTACAACCAATTGTTTAGCCCCTTTGGCTAAAGTAATAAATGATAATTTTGGTATTATTGAAGGATTAATGACAACTGTGCACGCGACAACTGCAACTCAATTAACAGTCGATGGGCCTTCCAAAAAAGATTGGAGAGGCGGTAGAAGTGCATTGGCCAATATTATACCTTCATCTACAGGTGCAGCCAAAGCAGTTGGGAAAGTTATTCCTGAATTAAACGGAAAATTAACAGGGATGTCATTTAGGGTTCCAACACCAGATGTATCCGTTGTGGATTTAACAGTTAGAACTAAAAAAGCAGCATCGTGGTCGGAAGTAAAAGCAGCTTTAAAGAACGCCTCAGAAAATGAATTAAAAGGGATACTTGGATATACAGAAGAAGCCGTGGTGTCTCAAGACTTTGTTTCAGAATCTATGACAAGTGTATTCGATGCTGAAGCAAGCATTGCTTTGAATGACAATTTCTTTAAATTAGTTGCTTGGTATGATAATGAGTTTGGTTATTCAACTAAATTAGTTGATTTAGCAGCACATATTGGCTCCATGTAATTTATTAACTTAAACCACAGAATTGTGTTGGTATAATAATATTGATTCTGTGTTTTTTTTATTTTAAAACTTATGATTTTAATTGTTGATAGTGGTTCTACAAAATGTGATTGGATTGCAATAGATAAAGATGGAAACCAATTATTGGAAAAGATGCGCACCAAAGGTCTTAACCCTGAAATTTTAACAGAAAAGAAGCTAAAGAAAACAATTAAAAAGAATATCGTTTTAAATGAAAATAGAAAAATTGTAACACATGTGTTTTTTTATGGAGCAGGTTGTGGAACATCGCGAGGAAAAGAGCTTTTAGGTGGTGTGCTTGAGGCATTTTTTGTCAATGCAGAGATAAAAGTTGAAGAAGATACCATGGCGGCAGTATTTTCTACCTTAAATCACGACAAAGAAGCAGCCGTTGTATGTATTTTAGGAACAGGTTCTAATTGCAGTTATTTTAATGGCAAGAAATTGATTCAAGAGGTTGTTTCTTTGGGCTATATAATTATGGATGACGCTTCTGGAAATTATTATGGACGTCAGTTACTAAGAGATTATTATTTTAATCAAATGCCGGAAGATATTAGAATTGCCTTTGCAAGCAAATATAATTTAGATGCAGACTATATAAAATACCATATTTACAAACAGCCAAACCCAAATGCCTATTTAGCAAATTTTGCTGAGTTTATTTTTCTAAATAAAGATTCAGAATATGGTCAAGTGCTTATAAAAAACGGAATTCGGTTGTTTGCCAAAAACATGATTCTTCAATTTAAAAAAGAACTAAAAACAGTACCCGTACATTTTGCAGGGTCCATTGCATTTTTTTCACAAAATGAAATTAAAGAAGTCGCTAAAGAATTGGGCTTTAATGTTGGTAACTTTGAACGTAGACCAATTGAAGGTTTAGTATCCTATCATGTTAAGCAGTTGAAAAAGACTAACTGAATCTTCGATATATTAATTAAACGGCGGGCCTAATATCAACCTCGACTTTCATTTTGTTCTTACCAGTACTATAAATAACACCTTTTAAAGGGGGGACATCGTAATAATCCCTGCCCCAAGACACTGTAATATGTTGGTTTTTTGGAATTTGATTATTTGTTGGGTCGAAATCTACCCAGCCAAATGTTGGTATATAAACTGAAAACCATGCATGAGACGCATCGGTTCCAATTAGTTTTTCTTTTCCTAGTGGTGGCAAGGTTTCAATATAACCACTTACATATCTTGCTGGTAAACCTATAGAACGCAGACATGCTATCGCCATTTGTGCAAAATCTTGACAAACCCCTTTTTTCTCTTTAAAAACCTCATGAATAGGAGTCGCAATGGTACTAAATGACGAATCAAATTTAAATTTGGTAAAGATACGTTGCATCAATTCAAAACTAGCTTCAAAAATGGCTCGGTTGGGCTTAAAAGATTGTTCTGCATAGGCTTTTATATCTTCTGAAATATTAGCAATGAAAATTGATTCCAATGTAAATTGTTTCGCCTCTATATTTTCAGGTGAATTGGTATTTAAGGCATTCAATGCCTGTACCAAAGTGATCGATTTTCCAGTAACTGAATTTTCAATACTTGGTTGTAATGAATAATCTCGTATTACTTTGCTCAATGCAGTAACTTTTAATTCGGTATGATACTTTTCAATTGAAAAACGTGTAACAGTATTGCCAAAAAAATCCAGTCGTTCAGTTATCTCAGAGGGCGTTGGGCTAATATCTAATTTATAATCGACCAACGTTTGACCTAGCATTGATTTTGGTTTTAATGTAGCTAAATTATGACAAAAGGTTACACCGCTTTCGTATTTATAACTTGTAGTATGCGATAATTGAAATATCATTATTAAAATGGAAAATTTTGATTAACCAATTGTTTTTGCTGGTAAGAATGATTAAAATAAGTATCGGAAACCGCCATAGAGGTTTCGTGTAGCAAATCGCTTATTTCGGCAAGTGAATCGTCAAGATGTTGTCTAATAACACCATCTGGTGTAAGTTCTAATAAAGATTCAATTTTTAAACTATTAATTTTAAAAGTGGCTTCTGAAATAAACTTTTGACAGTCTGTAGCATTACCTGAAATTTCAGAATGAGGCAATCTATCGATATCTTTTTGAATTCTTCTAATCTGATAGGTAAGCGATTTTGAATAATCTGTATCTAATAAAATAAGATTTATAACATTTTCAATACTTAAATAAGAACGATAGCTGTACCTGTAAATATTTAAACTTTCATGACTGGCTAATATGGACTCTAAAATTTCGTATTGAGGCTGCTCGTTGTAATTAACCACTAAAAGTGATCTACATTTTGCAATATTCATCATGGCTTGTTCGGTTTGTAAACCAATAAAATAGAGCAATAAGCCTTGATCGACTAAAATACTTTCTTCAATAAGACCCATAAAAGCAATAAGTCTGGTTATAATTCGGTCTAATAATTTTATAAGTACCGAAATAGAAGTTTTATCGTCTTCATCTTCAAATCGTGTCCAAATTTTTTGAATGCCATCAAAAACACGCCACATATCTTTAGACCATAAATTTCTTAATGTGTAATACGAATGGTTAAAACTTGAAAGTGTTTGGGCAAAACTTCCCATTCTATCTTTATCAATTATTAAAGAACCAATTTCCTTAAGCGGGTCTTTTAAAGCTTCTTCACCATCTTCACCTACAAATCCTGGAAATGTAGATGTAATATTAGTAATGGATTGAAACAAACATAAAAGACTTTTTGATGGCGACTTACGCAGATTATACTGTTCGTAACTCATTTTATTAAGTACGGTTCTCAAAAAACGGGCGGTAATTAAAGCTCTGCCTAAATACCTGCCAGACCAATATAAGTTTTCTGCTGTGTTACTAGGTAAGTCGTTAATTCCAGAGATGGAAATTTTACAAGAACTGTCCCATGAGTAATTTTGAATATTGGTTTGAGGTTCATCGGTTACAATCCAAAAATCCTTACTAACGCCACCACGCTGGTTCGAAACAAACAAATTTTCACGTTCTGCAGCAACTCTTACCAAGCCACCCGGCATCACCGAATACGTGTCTTTTTTGGCAATAGAAAAGATTCGGCACAGTACCTTTCTTGGCTCTAGTTTGTCCTTAACAAAGTCAGGTGCTGTTGAAAAGGAGATTCGCTCTTGGGCAACAAAACTATATGGGTTTGATAAAATTTCCGTTTTTAACTTGTCTTGTTGCGAAGCTGTTAAAAATTCACAGAAAAAGATACTTTCACGATTAGAGCGATCTATGCGTTTTACAACTAGATTTGTCAAATTATTTAAAACATAATTGCGTTCCTTCTCTTGTCCGCACCACCAGGATGCTATTTGTGGTAAAATTAATTCTTCATTAAAATAATATTTGCAAATAGCATTCATAAAAGGAATTAATCCTGAGTTTTCTAAAACACCACTTCCAATAGGGTTGATAATAGTTACATTTTGTTGTCTCACTACATCTAACAACCCTGCAACACCTAAATACGAATCTTCTCGTAATTCCAAAGGATCCATAAACACATCATCGACACGTCTTAAAATAACATCAACTTGTTTGAGTTCTTTTAAAGATTTCATCCAAATCTTTCCGCTTCTAACCACTAAATCGTTGCCTGTTACTAAAGGATATCCTAAAAAAGACGACATATAGGCATGCTCAAAGTAAGTTTCGTTTAATGGCCCTGGCGTAAGAATTACAATATTAGGATTTTCTTTATTTTGAGGGGCCGAATCAATAAGCATCTCATTATAATCAAAAAAGAATTTCGTTGGCTGCTTAACATGGATGTTCTTAAAAATATCGGGAAGAATTCTACTTGTAGAATATCTGTTTTCTAAAGCGTAGCCCATTCCTGAAGGCGCTTGAGTTCTATCATTCACAACCCACATACGACCATCTGGCCCACGTGCTAAATCTGCCGAATGAATTAATAAATTTTTAGTTGTTTTATATTGAATTTGATCGCATTGCCTTAAAAAACCACGATGGGCGTAAATTACCTCTGGAGGAATAACACCATTTTTTATAAGTTCACGTTTGCCATAAATGTCTTTTAATATCAGGTTTAATAACTCTGAGCGTTGTTTTATACCTTTTTCGACAGTTTCCCATTCTTTTTGATGAATAAGAAAAGGGATTATATTTAATTCCCAAGCACGATGCATCCCTTTTGGGTCCTTGTAAACATTATATGTAACACCATTTTCATCCATTAACCAATTAATCTCATTTTGTTTGGAGATAAGTGCTTCGGCACCCATTTGGGTAAGGTTATTTAGTAACTTTTCCCAATTAGGGTTAATGGTCATATTGGATTTTAGAACTTCATCGTAATTCTTAAAATCAGAAAAATAATTTTTGAATAATATATTGGAATGGGTTGCCATGTAATAGGTTGCTTATTTTTTTCTCAAATCGAGTGTGTTAGGAAACTCAAAATTAATAGGTAATTCTTTATATCTGAATTTTTTTGACGCGTCTTGTTCTATAACGTTTTTGTTTGATCTGTTTGAATCTTGGTTAATTTCTTCAACAGTTTCTATATCGCCCTGCGTATGACCAAATTCCCAAAAACGATTGATTCGTCTTGATTCAGCCTCATAACTATTTACAGGATATGTTTCATAACTTCTTCCTCCAGGATGTGCCACATAATACCTGCAGCCGCCTATTGAGCGTCTATTCCAAGTATCGACAATATCAAAAACTAAAGGCGTGTCCACATCAATTGTTGGATGTAATGCCGAATAAGGATTCCAAGCTTTATATCTAATTCCTGCAACGAATTCTTCTTTTACAGATGTTTTGTTAAGATTCACTTTTATACCATTACAGGTCAACACATATCTGTCATTATTAAAATTGGATACTTTAACCTGAATACGCTCCACCGAAGAATCTACATATCTTGCGGTTCCACCACCAGTCATTTCTTCTCCTAAAACATTCCAAGGTTCTATGGCAGCACGCAATTCTAAATGGATATTGTTAATATCAACCATACCATGAAGGGGAAATCTAAATTCAAAAAACGGATTAAACCAATCTTCTTTAAATTTGTAACCTGCTTTATTTAATTGATCAACAATATCTTTGATATCCTCTCTCACATAGTGTTCAATTAAGAATTTATCATGTAGTTCCGTACCCCAACGAGTTAATTTGTGCTCATAAGGTTTTTTCCAGAACCAGGCAGCCAATGTTCGGACCAAAAGGTTTTGCATTAAACTCATTTGAGGATGAGGAGGCATATCAAAAGCGCGTAATTCTAATATTCCTAATCTTCCCGATGAAGAATCAGGGGAGTACAGTTTGTCAATACAAAATTCGGCACGATGTGTATTTCCGGTTAAGTCGGTCAATAAATGGCGAAACAATCTATCTGTTAACCAAAAGGGAACATCAGTATTTTTTGGTATTTGATTAAAAGCAATTTCAAGTTCGTATAGGTTTTCCATACGAGCTTCATCTATTCTTGGTGCTTGACTTGTAGCACCTACAAAGGCACCAGAAAATAAATAGGAAAGTCCTGGATGATGTTGCCAAAACGTTAATAAACTCCGCAATAAACTTGGTTTACGCAATAGTGGGCTATCGGCCGGTGTCATACCTCCTAGCGTAACATGGTTTCCGCCACCAGTGCCAGTATGCTTGCCATCTAACATAAATTTCTCAGTGCCCAATCGAGATTTTTTAGCTAGTTCGTAAAGCTTGAAGGTATTATTAACAAGCTCTTCCCAATTTTTTGCAGGATGAACGTTTACTTCAATAACTCCAGGATCGGGTGTTATTTTTAAAGATTCCAATCGCGTATCATTCGGTGCATCATAACCTTCCAGAATGACAGGAACCTTTAACTCTTTCGCAGTAGCTTCAATAGATGCCATTAAATCTAAAAATGATTCAGCAGAGTCTAATGGCGGTAAAAACAAGTGTAGTTTGCCGTCTCTAATTTCTGCGCATAGCCCTGTTCTAATAAAATATTTATTTGAACTTGTTTCAATACTCTTTTTATTGGTTTCTTTATACCTTTTGGAAACACTGTTTTTATAATTTGGAAATGCTTTCTTTTTTGAAAAATTGTCCGGTTCATATTTAGGAAATTCTTCAAGTTCAGTCTTTTTTGTAAGCGAATCTAAAGGCAATCGTAATCCAATAGGGGAGTTACCTGGGATTAGAAACAAATAATTTCTTCTAAATTTCCATTCACTTGTGTACCATGTTCCTTCAGAATTATTTAATGGCAAAACATAACCTACCGCTTTTGAAGTGCCTTCATTTAGAATTTCTTTTAACTTATTTTTCACTAGTAAATTACCATCTTCTTTAGTAGGATCAATGTCTATAGGCAATTTCCCTTCTTCCCATAGGAAATAAAAGGAATCTTCAAACGAAGGAATTATATGGTTATCTGAAACAGCCAGATATTTAGTTAGTGTTTTTAAGAATGTTTTATCCACATCTTCGGGAAGTACTGGATTATAAGAAAAAAGCGATAAGAGATTTTGGTTGTGCCAGATGGCTTTGCCGTCTTTTCTCCAGCATATTTCAATTTGCCAACGTGGTAGCGGTTCGCCAGGATACCACTTGCCTTGAGCTTGATGCAAAAAACCTCCTTTTCCAAATTCATCATATAATCTTGTTGCAAGATTTTTAGCTAATTCACGTTTATGAGGGCCGTCTGCATCTGTATTCCACTCGGGGGATTCCATATCATCAATAGAAACAAAGGTAGGCTCTCCTCCCATGGTCAATCTTACATCTCCTTTCTCTAATTCCTTTTCTACTTTAAAACCAAGTCTATGAATAGCTTTCCACTGGTCATCTGTATAAGGTTTTGTAACTCTTGGTGATTCAAATATGCGTTTAACCGAATTTTCAAAAAAGAATTCTGTTTCGCACGTATCAGTGAGTCCAGATACGGGAGCAGCACTTTCAAACGACGGGGTACATGCCAATGGAATATGCCCTTCGCCAGCTAATAAACCAGAGGTGGCATCAAAACCTATCCAACCTGCGCCTGGAATATACACTTCTGCCCATGCGTGTAAATCGGTAAAATCGTTTTCAGGACCAGAAGGGCCATCTAACGATTTTTCATCCGATTTTAATTGCACCAAGTAGCCCGATACAAAGCGAGCTCCAAAGCCTAAATGCCTAAGCGTCTGAACAAATAACCAAGCAAAGTCTCTACAGGAACCGTTTTTTCGCTCAAGTGTTTCTTCGCAGGTTTGCACACCAGGTTCCATTCTGATATTATAACTTAAATACTCGTAGATTTTTCGGTTGATATCAATTAAAAAATAAATGGTTTTTCTTGGTGAATAATCAATGGTTTTTATAAAATCCTGTAAAAACCTCCCTTTTTCTGTGACTTCTAGATAGGGAAGAAGTTCTTTTTTTAAAGTTTCATTATACTCAAACGGAAATTCTTCGGCATGCTCTTCAACAAAAAAATCAAAGGGATTAATTGTTTTTAAGTCGGCAATAATTTCAACTTCAATGGATAGTTCTTTTGTTTTTTCAGGAAAAACCACTCGCGCCAAATAATTTCCAAAAGGATCTTGCTGCCAATTAAAAAACTGATTTTCAGGTTTTATGTTTATTGAATAAGCCTCAATTGGGGTTCTACTATGAGGTGCGGGTCTTAACCGAAATATATGAGGTGATAATGCTACCGAACGGTCATATTTATATAAGGTTTTATGTGAAATCACTATTTTTAAAGCCATTTATTGATTGGATTAAATGAAAGCACAATTTAGGAGTTTTATAATTGAAACAATCCTTATTATAAGTAAAAAAACCATCAAAATTGATTTATAGCAAAGTTATAATAATGAACTGGTTTAAACTTTTTCCATTTGCTAAAAAATTGTCCTTTTGCGCCCACTTTTTGCCTTTTTATCGTTCCGTAGCTCTGCTATGCAACTCAAAAAAGTATTCAATTGGACATAAAACGTCTAATTTTCGCTTAAATTTAAATAGTTTAAACCAGTTCAATGAACTAATTACAACTATATTATTCAAAATATAAATTTTTGCACACAGACCATTTATAAATTAAAATGACTATTTTTAGATTTAACAAACTAATCAAAAAGAAGATTTCTTGGTTACCGTTTTTACTGTAAAAAAGTGACCAAATTTAAACAAATAATGGATCAAAAAATATTTTATAATATATGCAAACAATTAATGAAATATTAAATTTTGAGCTTTTTACAATTGGTAACCATATTTTCAAATTAGAAAAAATAGTTATTATATTATTAATTTTAATAACAACCAAAATTTTATTATGGCTCATAAAAAAAGCGCTTTATGGAAGGACTAAATCCGGTAAACTTGATGATGGCACAACCTACGCTATATTACAAATTGTCACCTATATAATTTGGATAATTGCCATTAGTGTCCTTTTAGACGCAATAGGCATTAAGGTAACATTATTGCTGGCAGGTTCTGCAGCATTACTTGTTGGGGTTGGGTTAGGATTGCAGCAAACCTTTAATGATGTTATTTCTGGAATTATTTTACTTTCTGAACGGTCAATAAAAATCAATGATGTTTTGGAGATTGATGGCGATGTAGTTAAAATTCAAAGTATTGGCTTAAGGACGTCAAAAGGCTTAAATAGAGATGATATTTCTTTTATTATTCCTAACTCATTAATAACCACTAGTAAGGTTATAAATTGGAGTCATCAATCTAACAAGGCTCGATTTAGAATAAGTGTTGGAGTTGCGTATGGCAGTGATGTAGATTTAGTTATTAAACTTTTAGAAGAAAGCGCTATCGAACATCCCGATGTTTTCGACAGAAATTTAATACAAGGAAGGTTAATGGGTTTTGGAAACTCCTCTTTAGATTTTCAATTATTGTTTTTTAGCAAAAACATATTTAGAATTGAAAAAGTAAAAAGTGATATCAGGAAAATCATCAATAAAAAATTTATAGAAAATAATATAACCATTCCGTTCCCGCAAATGGATGTGTACATGAAATCTGATGTAAAAAATAATATAAGCTAATCAGAATACATCCTGTTTTCTTGCTCTGCAACGCGAATAAAGGTGGTGCGTTTGGTAAGTTCTTTTAATCGTTGCGCTCCTACATATGTGCATGTACTCCGCAAACCACCTAAAATATCTTGCAAGGTAGATTCTACTTTTCCGCGATAAGGGACTTCTACTGTTTTTCCTTCACTTGCTCTATAATCAGCAACGCCACCAATATGTTTTTCCATTGCTGTCGACGAACTCATTCCATAAAATTTTCTAAATGGTTTTCCATTAAGATCTATTATTTCACCGCCACTTTCATCATGACCTGCGAGCATGCCACCAAGCATTACAAAATCAGCCCCAGCACCAAAGGCCTTTGCAATATCTCCAGGCGTTGTGCAACCACCATCACTAATAATTTGCCCACCTAATCCATGAGCAGAATCTGCACATTCAATAATTGCAGAAAGTTGCGGATAACCCACACCTGTTTTTACACGTGTGGTGCATACCGAACCTGGCCCAATACCTACTTTAACAATGTCGGCACCAGATAATAATAGCTCTTCAACCATTTCACCCGTTACAACATTTCCAGCAATAATTACCTTATCGGGATACTGTGTTCTTGTTTGTTTTACAAAATCCGCAAAATGTTCAGAATACCCATTAGCCACATCGATGCAAATAAATTTTAAATGTGGATCAGCCTTAAAAATAGACGCTAATTTTTCAGAATCTTTTTTGCTAGTGCCTGTACTTATCGCTACATGATTGTCAATGTTATTTGGAGCATTAGAACAAAAAACATTCCAGTCGGGCACAGAATAATGCTTGTGAATTGTAGTAAACAATCCTTTATTGGCCAATGCAAGAGCCATGTCAAAAGTACCAACAGTATCCATATTAGAAGCAATAATGGGAATTCCTTTCCAAATTACTGGACTATGTAGGAATTTGAATTCACGTTCTAAATTTACTTGAGACCTGCTTTTTAATGTGGAACGTTTTGGACGGATCATTACATCTTTAAAACCAAGTTTTATATCATATTCTATGCGCATTTGTCTATCAAATTAGGAATGTACTCAAAAGTATTGTTTTTATCATTGAAAAAATATAAAAAACCAATATATTCTATAACTTCTTTAAGGTCATTTATTTAATAGTCTCTATATGGAATTTAAAAAGGTATTTAA